>JABAOF010007818.1_pt2 | contig 80078 bp, 72 predicted proteins | sample 7062171 | NCBI WGS metagenome assembly JABAOF01 (sample SAMN14538628, study PRJNA623070) | marine sediment metagenome | biome: marine biome [ENVO:00000428]; feature: marine pelagic biome [ENVO:01000023]; material: deep marine sediment [ENVO:00002113] | place: India: Gulf of Khambhat ...
AAAAGCACTATAGGCAGCCCCTCAAAAAGAGTAGGAGTCACTGCAATATCAGCCAGTTTGAAATAGTTAAAGAGCATACTTTCTTCTACGTCCTTAAAATGAAGAACAGCATTAGCCAAACCTAAAGAATCGATTTGCGATTTCAAATTTTTCTCCTGAGATCCTGCTCCTACAATAATCAATCTTACTTGATCAATCGTTCTTTTAATTTCGGGTAATGCATCTATTAAGTAGCGAACACCCTTATTCTCCTCCAACCTGTTTACATTTATCAGTACCAGCTCATTATCTCCTAATCCCAAATCCTTCCTTTTTAATTTAGCACTCTTGAGATATCCGGTTATTGTATTTATATCNNCCATAAATACCAACAATCTCTTGACTCTGCGCCTCGCCTTCTGAAGCAATAGCTTCAGCTTTATGCATGGTATAGCGCGATTGCGGATACCACATTAAATAGTTAACCCACTTCTCCAGTGATTGAGTCTTAAACGATTCACTGCCAAAAGGTTGCACGACAACCGGCTTTCTTTCGGTACGAATGAGATAAAAAAAGGCGGGAAACCCAAAGCTGTGCAAAATATCAAAATCATTATGGGAAAGATGTTTTGCAGCATGCCTGCTGAAAGTATGATAGGTGTACCAGAAAGGAAATAATCCACCGGATATATAGGGAGGCAGTAAAGTATATGAAACACCTTGTTCTTCCCTTATCTCTACTTCTCTCCCATTCTTATATAGACTAGCAACAATATTTACTTCCACGCCTTGCTTAATCAAGTGTTGACTGAGTAAAGTAATATATTGCTGCATCCCTCCATAACCATGATAGGGAGCAGCAACACGAGAAAGCATAACTACTTTCAAGATTTAAATCCCTTCTACCTATAATCCCCTTTAAGAAAGGGGTGTAATCCCTTTAGCCTCCCTTTAGGAAAGGGGGATATATATTCCCCTCTTCCTGCCGATGGTGGAGTCTAAAGAGGGGAGAGATTATAAGATTTAGCGATTATTATTTTGAATGTTAACCCGTGCTGAGATTTCTTACCGCTCCTGCTATATACTCTATCTCTTGCTTGCTTAAAGTAACTCCGGAAGGTAGATTCAATCCCTTCCTGGCAATTTCCTCAGCAACTGGAAATTTCTCTCCGGTTTTATACGGGGGTAAGCTATGCAGAGGATAAAAGAAAGGCCTTGTGTCTATGCCCTTTTCTTTTAGAGCCCCTACCACCTCCTGCCTGCTCTTTCCAAAATTATCCTCAATTAGAATTGAGTACATCCAAAACACATTTTTAGCCCAATCGGCTTCAGCCGGTAAGGTAATCCCTTTTATGTCTTTCAATAGAGCACTGTATAGCATTGCATTTCTTCTTTTTAGCTCGATAATCTCATCAATCTTCTCTAATTGAGCTACTCCAATGGCCGCCTGCAGGTTGGTTAACCGATAGTTAAATCCAATTTGCATATGCCAATATCTTTTCTCGGGAGACATCGCTACATCTCGCAGGAGTTTTGCCTTCTCATGATACTTCCCTTCGTTGCAGGTAAGCATACCACCCTCACCAGTAGTAATTATCTTGTTTCCATAAAAACTAAAGCATCCTATATCTCCGATACTGCCAACCTTCTGTCCTTTGTATTCAGCCCCATGGGCCTCGGCAGCATCCTCAATAATCTTGAGTTTATACTTGCTGGCTATTTCCAAAATAGGATCCATATCAGCGGGATGACCATAAAGATGTACCGGGATTACAGCTTTGGTCCGAGCTGTAATCTTATTTTCAATTCGAGCAGGATCTATGTTCCAATTTAGATGGTCAATTTCAGTAAAAATTGGCTTCGCTCCGGTATAGGAAACAGCAAAAGCTGTAGAGGCAAAAGTTAAAGCTGGAACAATGACTTCATCGCCTGCTCCAATTCCTAGAACCTCTAGAGCAAGGTGTAATGCAGTTGTCCCGTTAGAGGTTGCCACGGCATATCTGGTACCACAAAATTTACCGAATCCGTCCTCAAACCTTTCTACAAATTTACCAATGGAAGAGATCCAACTGGTTCTTATACATTCTGTTGCGTAAGCCAATTCGTTCTCTCCTAACCAGGGTTCTGCAACGGGAATAAATGACCTTAATTTTGTTTCTTCTCCCAATTTTATGGTCTCCTTTTATATAACAGCTTCGCAGTCAACCTCCAGGATACGATACGCTTAAAAATAGCGCAACTTAAGCGAGAAAGAGCTGGAGGCAGAGTAAAAAGCAGATGATATATTCTAACTAAAGCTCCAAAATATTGAAATACAAATCCGACTTGTTCGTCAGTAATCGTGGGCTGCTTGAGCGTGGTTTCTTCAAAGTAGCTATTTGATGTTTTATCAGTTAAAAAGCCTTGTTCTTTGCTTAGTTCGAAAAGTCTCGTCTTAGGATATGGATAGAAAATAGAAACCTGCAGATTGTCTGGTTTGACTTCGGCATTTAACCTAACAGTTTCAAGAACCGAACTCATATCTTCAAAAGGCAAACCAACCATATTGTAGGAAACGGTCCTTATCCTGTACTTATGACAGAGAGAGAAAGCTTTTCTAATATCCTGATTGCTCATCTTCCGGTTTAGAACCTCTTTTCGTAAGACTGGGTTCCCACTCTCGATACCCATGGACACTTCAAAGCATCCAGAATCTTTAAGCATTCTCGCTACATCTTCATCCAAAAGATTTACTCTTGAATTACACGAAAAAGGAAGATTGATCTTTTTCTTCCACTCAACCCTGAATTCATCCAGCCACTTTTTGTTGAGAGTAAAAATATCATCATGAAAAATGGCATACTGAGCCGGTTGTTGGCTTAGAACTTGCTGGGCTTCCTCGACTACTGAGCTTACACTTCTGAAGCGCACATACTTACCCTTATAGACTTTTTTAAGTTGATGGTTACTGCAGAAAGAGCAATCATAGGGACAACCACGTGAGGCCATAAAAATAACCCTTCCTAGCCTAGCATCTTCCAAATCTGCATAGTCAAAGATTTGACGGTCAACAAAAGGAAGACTATCCAGATCTTCAATTAAGGGCCTCAACCCGTTGCAAATTAATTTGCTGTCTTTTTTAAAACAGATATTTCTTACTGACGTAACATCTTTCCCATCACTTAAACGATGGCAAAATTCAACTATTGCTTCCTCTCCTTCCCCTACGCATATGAAATCGACCTCTGGGACGTCAAGAAAACTCTCCGGTTCCAAAGTTGCATGAATGCCACCGCATAGAATTGGCACATCTAAATGATCCTTGATGGCCCTGGCATATTTCTTAACATAGGGGAACATATTAGTAGTTGCGGAAAAAGCTATAAGCTGGGGAGTTTCTCTTTTAAGTCTTTCTACCACCTCTTCTGTTGAAGAAGACTTGACTAGATGAATCAGGGAAGTGGTGTATCCTTCTTTATTTAAGACCGAGGATATAGAAGCAATACCATGATAGAACTTGCCTTTCGCTCCAATGCTAAAATCAGGATAAATAAAAACCAGTTTCATTTTNNNNTTTGTCTTATATTCGAACTAGTGGGGGTCTGTTAGTCGGTAGTTGAAATTTTCACTACACACTTCACACTCCCGACTCATAAGTTACTCCTGCTTTTCCATAGGCTGCAAGATAAGAATCTGCTACCTTCTCCCAGCTGTATTTCTTCTTAACAGCTTGCATGTTCTTAAGCTCCATTTGCTTCCTAAGTTCCAAATCATCAAGAAGCTCCAACATTGCCTCTGCCAGTTTGTCTGGATTTTCTGGTTCAACCAGAATTCCATTCTCCCCATTCTTTATGATTTCAGGAACCCCGTCTACCCTTGTTGCAACTACAGCCTTGCCGGCTGCCATAGCTTCCAAGTTCACTATCCCCAACGGTTCAATTCTTGAAGGAAGCACAAAAAACTCGCATCCTTTAAAAAGTGAAACGACTCTTTGGCGATCGAGAGGGCCCAACAGTTTAACTTTTTCCTCCATTTTCCACTCACTTATCAGGTTTCTCAAGCCCGCTTCTTCCTCACCGCTTCCTCCGATAAAGAGATATAGACGGGGATATTTCTTTGATACGGTATTGAATGCTTTAATTAATAAATCAAAACCTTTTTTATATTCAAAACGACCCAGGGTAAAGACGTAGGGAGCATCTGAACGGTAAGATGGGAATGCAGAAAATTCACTCTTATCTACTCCATTATAGGTCACCATTGATTTATGGAGAATCCCCGGTACTAGATGGGCAGCATCTTTTAAAAGACTCGTTGAGCAGCTAGTAACAGAGTCAGCTATGCTTAGAACTTTGGTTAGAACGATCTTTTGCAAGCGAGAGTTTAAGGGAAGTTTATGAATATCATTTCCATGAATACTTACAACCAGAGGAAGTTTAAACCACCTTTTTAACATAAGGACGTAAAAACCAGTGCTATCAACAAAGTGAAAATTGAGGACGTCAGGTTTTTTCTCCCTCACAAATCTTTTTAAATATAAAATGCTGGGAATAAAATATATAAGGAAAACTAACAGTGATTTTAGACTGCTGCCAGGTAAACCCAAGTATATTCTTGTTACCTCTATATCATCTATATATTCATGTGCTTTTAGAGATCTGGAGGTTCGAGAAGATACAATATTTACCTGGTGGCCCATCTCTTTAAATCTATTAGCCAGGTTTTTTACCACTATTTCTACGCCTCCAATATGAGGCAAATACATATTGCTTAATATTAGGATATTCAAATCTACCTCTTGGAATACATAACTTAGATTTTTGTAGATGAGTTCCAAATAAGATTAAGGATTCGATGATCAAGAATTCAAGCAGCCAAGCATTTTACCCCGGACTTAATAAGCACCTTTGATTGAAATCTTAAAAACCTCTAGTTTGCCCCTGGCTCCTTGATTCCTAGAATACTTCTTTATACTACCCAGGATTCGACAAAAATCGCTATCCCTACTCCTGCTGCCAAGCCCAAAACCAGCGCCAAGGCTAAATTGAGGCTTAGTGAACGACCACTGGGCCTACTGGGAACATCAGCAGACTTAACTACTCTACTTTCCCCCATCTCTAAGAGCTTGGCTTGTATGTCTCTACGCTGCTCCAAAAAGTCCTTCTGAAAACTTGATAAAGCACTTACAGCCTGCAAAGCTTGAGCTTGCGCAAGAATACGCTCACTGCTACTTAGAGTTTCATCGGCTTTTGCCTGAGAAATTGTTTCTTCTGCTATTCTTCTTTGCTCCTCAATTTTAACTAGCTTTTCATCAATATTACTAAGATTCTCCTCAAAGAATTCCTTCTTGCTCTTATCAAGCCTTCTAGCCAACCGGACTATATTCTCCGCTAGCAGATTAGCTATCAATGCTACTCTTTTCGGCTGGCTATCGGTAATTATTAAAGTTATAGAATCTCCAGCTTCGGGTGAACTTGCATCGATTTTGGTTCGCAGCTCAGCTATACTAAGTTTCAGTTTCGCTTGTGCAATCACCGCCTTTAAAATTTCGTCTCCCGTAGCAGTTTCTACTAAATAAGAGGCGGTCCTCTTAGGTATGAGACCTTTATCCACTTCTCCTATCTCTTTTTCTCTTAAAACAGCTTCCGGGTTGCTTAGCTGGATTACTGCAACAGTCTTGTAGCTTTGAGGCAGAACCCGGGTACTTATTAAAGTCACCACAACTGCAAAAAGCAGCACTATAACTACTAGAAGCTTCCTTTTTCTTACCATTTGCAGATATCTAACCAAATTTATATCCTCTTGAACCATTAACCGCCTCCTGAAATTTGATTTCTCTAAAGGCAACTTTAGTTTAACAAAATATCGATATAGCTTCACCCTTTACCCAAAGACAGCATGTGAACGATAAAAAAGCTGATTGCTAATATATAGCAAGCAAACAGAACAACGTAAAAGAGGGCAAAACCAAAAAAAGATGGTTTGCCATGAGAAATCCTGCTTAATACAACCAAAGCTGCTTTACCCAGTGGAACTTTGGAAAGAGTGCTGAATTTCAAGTCGCCCCCCAGACTTCTGCTGTTGACATAACCAGCTCCTGAGGGATAGGAATCCTCTACTGAATAAAACCAGACTGAAACATCCTGGGGCCAGAACTGCCCTTTGACCTTGAAAAAGAACCTCTTATTCTTTGAATCGGAGATGGGTCTAAATACAAACGGTAAAAACTGGTTGTCCTTAATAGCTGAAGCCTTAACTATACTCCTTCGCAAAACTTTAGAAGATCCGGACTTACCTATAATCAATTCCATTTCTCCACTATGATGCTTGCTAAAGGAAGCCATATATAGATCAATCCTGAAAAGGTTATCCTGTTCTGCTACGAAGGTCTGCTTAACTGTTACACCGTTCAAAGCTACCGGGCCGCTATGCATTTGCTGCATCTGGTCTCTGACTATCCAGGTAAACTTACTTGTTAAAATGTAAAGAAAAACAAGTGCAATCAAAATAATAATTACTCTTTTTCTCCAGATAGTCTGAGCATCAGACATTGTAAAACACCGGTAGGAGATAACCGACCCATGACAATAAATCAAGAATCACAAGACCTATAACCAGAACAGGCAACAAATAACTCTGAAGTCTTGATCCTACAAAACTGCCCAGTCCCAACACAAATAAAATTGCAGCAGGAATCAAAGTAGGGAAGATATATCTTCCCTGAAAAGGTACGTATTCAAAAACTGTAGTGCGAATAAAGGCAATAGCAACAACTAAAACTATTGATAAAAGCATAAAAACCATCAATATTTTTCGTTCTCTGGTTAGATTCACTCCTCTAACTACCTGCGAAAAGAAGAACCGCAAAAAGCCTATAATTGAAAAGAGAGTAAAAGCCATTAATACAAAATAAAGACCATTACTCAAAGGAATATTCTGCCAGCCAAAATGACCCCAAAAACCCTTAAAAAGATAGATGAAATTTGTCTTAGTATGCTCCCACCCCACGCTGGAACTAAAAAAAATTGCAAAACGATTGCCAATCTCAGAAAGTGAAAAGTGAAAATCAAAAAGGTTTTGAATCTTTGACTTAAACGGGTCTCTTCCCATCTTATACGCTAGTAAAAATATGAAAAATATTTCCAGTCCCACTACACCCAGTCTCCAAACCAAATCACGCCTGTTATTCAACTTACTGCGAAAAAGAAATGCAGAGGGAAGGACTAAAACCAGAGGAACCAGTGCAATGGTACTTCGCTTGGTCACCAATGCTAATACTGCTATTGCTATGGCACCAAAAAAACTTGCTGCGCTTCTTACAGGAATAGGAGTAACCAATCCTATAGATATGAGATATATAAACAGTGCAAACAGAAGATTTGCCAGGTTATCATTATTTAGAGAACCTCCTATGAATGCAAACATCGGAAGAAGAGCGATAAGAGCCGGCACTCCTATAAATATATATTTATCTTTTGGGAAGAGACTTTGGGCAGTTACGAAAGCTAACCCTACCGTTGCCGCAGCAAATAGAGTATTGACAAGACGCAGGACAAAGAGACGTAATTCAATACTATGATTTGTAAATAATAGATAAAAAGGCAAAAGAAGATAGTAATATGTGGGATTCCTATCTAGATATCTAATAGTTTTGAAAAAAGGTATCGTCGCAAATCCCCAAGGCAAAGGATCAGGAGTCATCAGGTTTTGATACCGCCAGAATTTCCACCTGGCCATTGAAGCAATAATCTCCCCTTGAACCGAAGGGCTTCCTTCTGGGGTGGGCCTAAATTTTTTGCCCAATTCAGCCTGATACTCGTAATGAAAGGGTTCATCGGGCATCTGCCAGGGGGGGATTAAGGTAGCGTATATAAATGCGTGTAACAGGGCAATGGCAATAAGTAAAATTACAATCTTGCCGATACTTACGAATTTTAGATTTGTCAAACTATCTCCTTAGACTGTCTCTCATCAAACAAACCACAGCTAAAATGCTCCCTCTTAAAAGAAGACCTGCCCCAATGGGTAAATTCAAAATTCTCTTATATCCTCTATTCCTCTTTACCATAAAACGATATACACTACGGTGATGTTCCATTATCATATGCGGGCTCTTTATTGCGCTGCTCTGGGCTACATGGTGCATCACCACAGCCATTGGTTGGTAATAAACTTTCCAGTTCGCCTGCCAGAGCCGGTAACAGAGGTCCAAATCTTCTACGTACATAAAATAAGCCTCATCAAAGAGACCAATTTGACAAACCGCGTCACGTTTAAGGAACATAGCTGCTCCGGATATCCAATCTACTTCGGTTGCATTTGCATGATTCCAATCGGTAAGTTGGTATCTTTTGGTATAAGGATTATTAGGAAAAAACAGACTTAAAAAAGCGTGACCTACACCTGTTGTAAAGCTGGGAAATTTTCGGCACGAAAGTTGGAGAGAACCGTCAGAATTCACTAACCTAGGGCCTAATGCTCCTACCCTGGGATTCTCGATGGCAAAAGTCAATAGTGAATCGAGAGCTCCTGCAAAAATTTTTGTATCACTGTTTAGCACCAAGATATACTGTTCTCGAGTCAGTAAAATTGCCTGATTAGCTGCTTTTGCATACCCTACATTCGATTGATTGGCAATCAGTCTTACTTTAGGAAATTCTTTTTTTACAAGCTCAACACTTCCATCACTGGAAGCATTATCAACCACCGTCACATCTCTCATGCATTCAGAGTTATCGCTATAAATTGAGTTGAGACACTCCTTCAGCAGGTACTTTGTGTTCCAATTAATAATCGCAATTGAAATCTTAAAATCCATTTGAAAATCTCACCTGGTTTTTCATTCAAAGCAAATATTATCACCTTAAGATAACCAAATTTCAAGCCAAACATTCTCAACTAGCTAAGAGGTCTTAGTCCTAGGTCCAAGAGCGTAACTTAAAACAAAAATTATCCCACTCGATAAAAGCGTAATTAATGAACCCGCCGCACCGGTTTTAAACGGCCAGGGATCAAATACGAGTCTTATTCGGTGATTGCCACGTTCAAGAAAGATAGCCCTAAAGGTGTAATTAGCCTGGTAAATCTTTGTGCTTCTGTTATTAACATAGGCCTTCCACCCAGGGTAGTAAATTTCGCTGAGGAACAGGAGACCCCTCTTACGCATATTAACCTCTAACTGTATTTCATTTGGTTTGTAGCTGATAATACTTGCTTTAGAATTCGAGGGTGATTCAGGAATCAAGGGTTTCATCTCTTTTACTGGCTCAGATAACAGTAAAACCTTAAGGGGATCAAAACTTGCTTTCAATATCTCATCTCTAAGCTTCTCGTCATCTGGGATTACACTATACCCATCCACTATAAAAGCACGCGGAAGAAAGGAGGCGTAGCGGTAAACTTTTAAATCTCCATGCTTAAAAACCTCTTGCATTTCATTGGTAAAGTTCACCATAAATTGCTGGTTAGTATTTTTATCAACTAGAGTTACTCCAAAGATTCTCAATTTCAATCCATTGGAACCGGGTAAGAAAGTTAGACTCTTAACTATCTTCGGGGAAGAGAAATATTTCTTAGTGGTGTAGGTAAAGGCTTGGTTACCATCTTCTTCATACTCATAGGCAATAGCAGGTTTATCATGTTTAATCTTTCGGGTGATATCCAGTTCCTGATAGTTATATTGGGCAGTATCTTTTCCTGCAATGACTGATAAAGTCAATTCTTTTCCTTCAACACCCTCTACTTTTATATAACCAACTACTGTTCCCTCTGGAACCTCTACAGAGTCAATTAAATTTGATACAACTATAACCGCAGCAGTCTTTACTTCAGGGATAGAGACTTTTCTTCCATCAGCTAAAAAGTGTTGGCCCACATTGACTCTCAACCCATCTACATCCCTTAAATCTTTCTTTAATAAGTCCTCTCCTGAAACTGCATACTTAATATTCATAAGACTTGGTGGATAAAAGGTGCTTTCCACTTTTTTAAGTATCACTGGAATAAGAGGACCTCTACTATTCTCAATGTGAAATATGCTAGAGACGAAAGCACCAATATTGTTTATCCGAAATTTTTCTTTATCGCGTTTCAAAAAATCAACTATGGGGTGCTTCGTTAGAAATATCTTACCCCAGTGTTTATCAATAAATGTCTTAGGGCCGAATGAAAAGAGATCAAACAGAATTATTGAAGTAATAAGAATCTGTATCATAAACATCTTAGTTTGTTCCCTGAGTCTTAAAAATATGAGACCGAGGGAGAGAAAAAATAGAATCAGAAAAAAGTTGTAATCTCTAACAATATTCACAAATATTTCATTACGGCTTGTATCAACACTTTCCGCCAGGCCAAAATAAAAAACCAGACCTCCAGCCAAAGCAAGTATTGAACCTGTTACTATCCAGCGAAAGAAATTTTTCAGACTCTCTTTTTCTTTATCTTCCAGCTTTGAGGTTAGAAAGCCCGCCCCATATCCGGCAAGAATCGAAATTGAAAACGCAAAAAGGAAAAATAACCGCGCTGGTGCCCTATTCCTGCCAAAACCCGGCACAAGAATATACATTATGGTATGGAGAAAGGTTTCACCGCCCAACAAAAGAAGGAATGAAAAGAGAGCGAGGGAGAAAAAAAGTACCGTTGTGCGGCTGCGGCGATAGAAGACACCGAAACCGGCCAAGAACAAAGGTAGTATACCCACATAACCACAAAATTCCCAGAAGTTACCTGGCCCGAGGAATCCCCAGTAGCGGCCTGGGTCTCCTCCAAAGAAATTAGGGATAAGTAGTGTTATCAGTTGATAGAGAGGCATTGAGAAAGTCGTTGCAAACTGATAGCCAATAGCACTCCGGTATGACCGCCCTATAAGTTCGAGGGCAGGAATGAGCTGAATTGCTGAAATCCCCAAACCTATCAATATTATAAGGGGCAAGAATAGCCCCTTACGAATTTTCACCTTAATTTGTTCTCTGTCCTGAAAGGCCCAGAAAAGCCTGAAGGCAACATAGAAAAGAACAGCAAGGCCAATATAGAGAGCCATCTGATAATGTCCAGCCATAATGCTGAAACCAAAAGCCCATCCTGCTGGAATACTATAGCGTAGTTTCTTCTCTCTCAAGCCTTTTTCCAAAAATAAAAGTATCAGCGGCAACCATATAATTGCATTAATTACAACCAGATGCTCCATATGGGCTGCCATAAATCCAGTAAACATATATGTAATTCCGCTGATGAAGGCAGGGAATCTATTTAAACCCAGAGTTCTGGTAAATAGATAAGTGAATAGTCCTGCCAGAAAAATGTGAAGAATAAGCTGAAGCTCCAGAATAATAATTGGAAACGAACCATTGATTATAAAGAAAGTCAGTAAGAGATTAAAAGGATAAAACACAGCAGACTGAGGATCAGCTAGAAAAGGCATCCCTCCGTAGTCGTACGGATTCCAAAGAGGGATTACGCCTTCACTAAGGCTTTTGGCGGCAAATAGACGGTAGGGATAAAAAAGTGGGCCAAAATCACCTTTAATTACAGCACGGTCAGCTTCCCGAGGCGTAATAATTTGCCAGAAGAAGAGGAGCGTTAAGATTAGAAGAATAATGATTATACTAGTTTCTATTAAAAACTTTTTTCGCAGCCCTTTTCTCCCCTTTCCAGATTTATACCGGAAACCTAACTCCTTACGAGCAAGCTTTGATATATATCCCTAAAGCAAATGGCGCTTAATCCATCTTATATAGTTAAACGGCGCGAACCACTTCTCTATTTCTCTCTGTGAAAGTACTCTCCTCTGCTGAATTATTCTCCTCTTCGCTAAGGTATCGGGAACTAGCTTCAAAAGTTCAAGCCAGCTTGTTAATGCCGAGGGACAGCGAATAAGCAGTGCGCCCCCTTTTAATACTTCAGTAAAGATAATTTGAGGAAAGGCTTTAAGCAGACTAAAGAGTTTATCATTCTTTACAATAACTAGATAGCGGTTTCTGTAGTTGTAATACTCCACCATTTTTGAACGTCTTATTGAAGGTCCTCCGCGTTGATGGTAAGCGATTGCTTTAGGGCTATACCAGCACCTCCATCCTCGTAAACGCGCTCTCCAATCTAAATCAATATCCTCCCAGAAAGAAAAAAAACTTTCGTCATAGTACTCTCCATTCACCTTTATATCTTCCAGCATTTTTTGACGATAAAGCGGTGCTGCACCACAGGTACCAAAAACCTCCTCAGCTGTACTATATTGTCCATTGTCGAGTTCGCTTTCACCCCGATTCACCGCCAACCGGTTTCGATAGATTATGTGGCCTGTAGAATCAATATAAGAACTTTCTCCCGCACTTTTAAAACGTAGTAGTTTCCCGGATACCGACCCGATTCTTTTATCCTTTTCAACCGCCTTGACCATTTCCTTAACAAAATTCTCAGTTAGAATTACGTCAAAATTTAAGGGGATTAAATACTCTCCCTTTGCCAGCCTGATTCCTTGATTTATGGCTTTAGCAAATCCCTGGTTGTTCTTGTTCTTAATCAGAGTAATGGAAGGGAAATTCTCCTTTATCCATTCCGCTGATCCATCAGCTGAGGCATTATCTATTGCTATAAGTTCAATAGGGTGATAGGTCTGATTGAGTATTGAAAGTATGCACTCTCTTAAAAAGTCCTTACCGTTCCAATTTAAAAGAATCACAGTTGCTAACTTCATATTCAATATCTTTTTAAGAATTATAAGCAAGATCGATCACAACGAGATGAAATGTAAAGAAAATGATCCTTTGAAGCCTATCCAAATAATAATACCAATTCATAAATAATCAGCGATTATTATTGGTTTTAACTAACTTAANNATAAATAATCAGCGATTATTACTAGTTTTGACTAACTTAAATCTACCAGACTATGTTCGGGTAATGAGCATTATACCTATAACAATAATTACAGCCCCCAACCAGCGCATAAAACCAACACTCTCTCCAAGCATCATAGCAGAAAGAAGAAGAACCACCACATAGCTAAATCCAACCATTGGATAGGCAAAGCTAAGATCAACTCGCGAAAGTACCGCCAGCCAGACAATGGCGGAAAGGCCGTACAGAAAAAGCCCTATCCAAACTAACGGGATACCTGCGACTTTTAAAAAAGTTTCTATAGGACTATTTAAATTGGCAGCAGAGAGCCTCCCTGCTTGATTCATACCTGCCTTCAGGCAAAGCTGCCCTCCTACGGCTATCAAAATACTTGTAAAAATTAGAACTAATGACTTATACATCTTTCAGCTCTCCAATCGTCCTTTTAGTTTTCTATAAATAAGATTTCTCCCGTGGAGACTGACCCCTTGCCAGCCTTCGTTGCGAAAGTGAAAAATCAATCTCCTAAAATAGTACCAGGGAGTTCGTCTTATTTCCGCAACCTCAAATTTTCTTTTGCTTTCTCTTTTTCTAATCTTATCAGGCGCAATCACCGGGCTCTGGCAGAACCTACTGAGAGGTTTTACGGCCTCCTCCCAGGTAAATCTAGGTACAACTTTCTTAATATTTTCCTTAATCTCCCTCATCTTTGGGCTATCTACAAGCTTTAAGATAGCAGCCTTTAGTTCCCCCACGCTTTCAGGAGAAACAGTGATCCCGAGATCGTATTTCTCTACAAGATCACTCATCGAGTCACCTCTCGTAGTTATTATCGGTAAGCTGGCCCATAGATAATCAAGTAAACGGGTCCTGAATGAAAAATTGGTTTCAACATGATCAAGGTGAGTGCTTATACCAATATCTGCCTCTACAAGATAATTTTCCCTCTCCTCGTAGGGCACCCAATCATAATTAAAGAAAACATACTCGTCTTTTAAACCTAACTCTTCGCTCAACTTTATGGCATCTACGCACATCTTCATCTCGGGAACATGGGGATTAGGGTGTTTTAATCCCATAAAGTAGAGTTTAATATCCTTTCTTTTTTTAACCACATGCTCCATTGACTTGATGAGAGTGATAGGATCAAACCAATTGTAAATTCCTCCACCCCAAAGGATCAGTTTGTCATTCTTCTTAATTTTTGGATGAACACCCTTGAGGACTTGTTTGCTGTGGACTGGAGTACGAGAAGGAAGACCAAAGGGCACTACTTCAATAAATTCCCGTAAAGTCTTGTCCATGTCGTAGGTGCTGGGATTTATCCGGTTCAAACTGCAAAGCATTCCAATCCAATAATCACGCTGTTTCTCGCTTGCACAAATAAAGAAATCTCCTGAAAGAAGTTGATCGTTCAGTACTTCAAGGTTTGCCGTATTGAGAGCTTCTCTTTCGTGAAACTCCTTGTACTTGAAAAGCTCCAGGAATTCCAAAGTGAAGGGGTCGTATACATCCACCACTATCGGCTTTCCCTGCTCCTTTAGAAAAGGAAAATGATGTAGAATGAAACCCTGACATACAAAGACATCACACCACCGTACTAAATCTTTTAAGACCCTGGCATTGTATTGTCTTAGTTTAAACTCAGAAGCGCTAAGATCGGTCTCATTAGGAGTAGCAAGGATTACCTCGTTCTCCCTTCCAAGAACCCTGGCAAATTCCCAGCAACGAATTGCCGGCCCCGCCATTCTTTCACCAATGGTGTCGTTACTGATAATCAGGACCTTATTCCTGCGACTGAAAAGTTCCTTTATGTTCAGAGCATCGACTAGAGTATTCTGTACGTCTATATACTGCCGATCATGAATATTGGCCCTGAAAGGTTCACCGAACATATTGATAATTGCATTATCGCTTCGTCTTCTTTTTTCCTGAATGGTTCTCCGTTTTTTCATCATAGGAGATAGATAGGAAAGAAACTCTTTAATAGCTAATAAGTGACTCGCCGTCATCCGCGATATCTTCTCCTCATCATTTTCGCTTGCAGAGATTGCATCGCCAATACGATAGGATTCTACCGAAATTGAACAGTCTATCAATCCTCTTTGTAAAGCAAGAAGAACGGCCATTGGGAGTATACGCTGGAAATGTTCATCCCCATAATTTTTAAAAATGGTATACAGTGCATTTCGCTCCAGCAAAAACCGTTCTTTTTCATAGCCAAACTTTGCAGTAGTGCTGTGGTACCGGTGGTAGACGATAGACCGTGGTGCAAAGACTACTTTGTGCCCTAACACCCAGAGCCTCCATCCAAAATCCACATCTTCAAAAAAAGCAAAGTAGTCCTCATCAAACCCGCCTACCTCCAGAAAAACTTTGCGATCGGCTAACATAGCTCCCCCGCAAGGAAATAGAATGGGGCGCTCCATATCATACTTCTTGAAATCCTCACTTCCAATATCAACTTTAAACCCATGGCCGTAGAAACTCAGGGTGCCACCGACAAAGTCAATCCTCTTTCCATCCCAGGAAAGAATCTTTGAGGCCACGCATGCCACATCAGATTGGGACAAGACCGGCAGAAGAAGCTGAGTCAGCCATTTAGAATCAGCTCTAGTGTCATTATTGAGAATGGCAACATAATCTCCTTTTGCTGCTCTTACTCCTTGATTTACTGCCTTAGCATAGCCAAGATTACTCCTGTTAGATAGGACTTTCACCCAGGGAAACTTCATTTCCAAAAACTCTACGGAGCCGTCCCGGGAAGCATTATCAACCATAATGAACTCCAACTTTTCCCCGGGAAAATCCAGGTTAAGGAGTGAGGAAAAACAATCCTCAAGGTATTCCTTGCCATTGAAATTTACAACTATGACGCTTACCGAAGGCGTACTCGGCTCTGTGAAACTATCCTTCATCCTTGCTCACCCTGCCGTGGCTTCTTAACCCAACTGTATATTTTCTGTATGAGACTTTTCTCAACATTAGTTAAGCTGTTTTCAAAGTCCTTTATACGGCTCTGATTCTGTGCAATCACCTTTTCAAAATTCTCTATTAGGTTGTCCATCTCTGTAATTTTTGTCTTTAGGAGAGACTGCTCCCTCCGGTGGTCTTCGATTTCTGTTTGTAAGCTTTCAACCTGTAATTCTCGGTTTCTCAAACTCTCTTCAAGAAAAGCATTCCTTCCTTTTGCTTCATGAAGCTCTCTTTTGGCATCCAGATCAAAAAGTGAAAAAAGCAGCCCAAAAAGTTGCAATTTATAGGAAAGATCCAGCATCTCAACACCAGAGCGAGCCTTATAATCAACTTTAAGTTTCCTAAGCCACTCTGATTTTCTTTTTTTCATTATTACAAACATGTGACGATAACTGGGGTATCGCTTATCCTCCTCGTAGAAATACATGTTATAGTACCTATCGACCATCCTGTGAAGCTCGTCCGAATCAGGAATCGTAAACAAGAAATGTTTAACAAAATTGAGAACTATCCAGTGATAAAGATAGCCACTTGGGAAAACTTCAAAGATACAGCCTTGATCTCTCAGTTCTTTCTTGAATTTCTCAATATCCGGTAAGCCGTACTCCAAATGTTCCTTTAAAGGATGTTTGTCAGCGAAATCCTTTCCTAATGTTTTTTTGCTGAACTCAAAGATTATTTTTTCAGCAAGCTCAATGTCGTTACTAAAAAACGGACCCATTATTATTGTATATTTAGAGCTACAACGAATAACCTCAGAAATAAACTTACTTCTTTTATTGATGGGGATGTGCTCTAAAGTGTCGATAGCAGTTACCACATCAAAAGATTTGTCTTGGAAAGGAAGAGAAGTTCCGTCTCCCTGAATATAGTTTCCTCTATTGTTAGTAGCAATATCTAGAATATAGGTTTGGTCTTCAGGCAGGAAATCAGCGATTAAGCCTGGATAACCACCTACATCAAGAACTTTATGGGTATTCTTCCTCCTGAGAATATTCACCGCTTCTTCAATCGCTTTATACCTCTGGAATTGGTCAAAAGGTAATTCATAAAGATGCTCATTTTCTCCATCAAGTAAGTATCGTTTATTAGTTTTAGTAACCATTTGTACCTAACTTCCTATCTTCTTCCAATAACTGTAAACTTGATAAGGTAAGCTCCTTTTCACCTTTTCTACAAAACTCTCAAGGTTTGCAATATGCTGCTGATCGAGCTTGGATTTCTCTGTCATTCTAGCCACCTCTGCCTCTTTCTCTCTGAGCTGCCGCGTAATCTTCTCAAGCTCCTTTTTCCATATGCTTTGTTCTTTCTCAAGAACACCCAATCTTTTTTCAAGACTATTTATATGCATCTCCTTAGCCGCTATTTGTTGATTCATTTGCAGCTCAAAAAGACTGATAAGCATTTGAAACAACTGAATCTTTAATCCAAGTTCGTCACTTCCGGTCTCTAACGGTTTAAACTTCTCAGAAACTTGCTTTAGAAATCCGCGTCCAGAAAGCTTCGAGGCGACTACAACCCGACGGTAGCTGGGTGCTCCATAATCCTGACTCGAAAAGTTTAAATTATATAGTTTGTCAACTTCTCGTTGAATATTCTCAGAATTCAAAACCGCTGTTATGTAATGCTTCACTAGCATCATAATAAGCCAATTGTAAAGTTGACCACTTGGGAAGGTAATGACGGTCATCCCCTTCTTCTCGAACTGACTGACTAATTCGTCTAAATTTGGTAATCCATAATCAATATGCTCCCGCAAAGTGGGAAACTCACCAAAAACTCTAACTACATAGTCATAGAGAATCCGCTCTGCTAACTCAACGTCTTGATTTTTGAAAGGTGCGCTTATGATTATCAAATCTTTACTGATACGGCAAATTTCTTCAATAAACAATTCTCTTCTGTTAGCAGGAATATGCTCGTACACATCAAGGCTGGTTACCACATCAAATGAGGAGTTACTAAAAGGAAGAGAAGTTCCATCACCTTGAATGTAATTGGGCAAATTGCAGGAAACTACATCAAGAAAATAGGCCTCTTCTTCCGGTAAAAACCGAGATATCAAACCAGGGTAACCTCCTACATCCAGGATTTTAAACACCTTATCCCTTTTTAGAAGTGATACAATCTCCTCAACGCTCTTATATCTTTGAAATTGGTCAAATGGTAGCTCGTAAAGATCCATTCCAGTTATCTCTTCAATTTTCGCTTTCAACCTGCCTCCACGTACATGGTATCCGTGTCACTCCGTAGATCTCTTCACATTCTCCTGGTAAAACCTTAAAAGTATACATTTTTTCATGATGATCATACGCTCTAAGGCATGACTGATCATAAATTGAAGCCGAAAAAAGGTATGTTCCAGGAAGAAGAGGGAGAGACTCAACTCTATACTCTACATATCCCTTACCTGAAATCTGATTTATTTTGTTATTATTCAGCTTTGTATTAGGTCCCGTAATATGGATTCCATCGTTCCTGTAGATAGCAATGCCGAAAACAGGGTTCTCAATCGGTTGATGGGCTTGGTAATGAATCTGAGCAATAAATGGTCTATTGGTTTTAAAGGAATTAGTCGGAGCCCCATCATTCTGAGAGAATGTAACCTTTTTGATTTCAGCTTCAAATGAACCACTTCGAGTTCCCAGTGAAGGTTCCTCAATCTTCTGTCCTGCTTTTTCTCTTTCCGCTTGATTTACCTGCTTGAGATAAAGATCAACTACTTCACTTGCTTTGCCCTGCCCTTTAATCTCGCCTGCATGGAGCCAAATACCAGTATCGCAGATATTTCGCACTGCTTCCAAACTGTGAGAAACTAAAACGATCGTCTTTCCCTTGTTCTTGAATTCAAATATTTTATCTGAACACTTCCTTTGAAAAGCTTCGTCACCCACGGCCAAGATCTCATCTATAAGCAAAATATCAGGCTCAACGCTCACTGCAACCGCGAATCCCAGACGCACATACATTCCCGAAGAATAGTTTTTTACCGGAGTATCAATAAATTTCTCTAGCTCAGAAAAGGCAACAATTTCATCGTATTTTTCTTCGATCTCTTTCTGGCTTAATCCCAGGATAGAGCCGTTTAAAAAAATATTTTCGCGACCAGTAAGCTCGGGATGAAAACCTGCTCCTAGTTCCAAAAGGGTCGATACCTTCCCATTTACCCAGTAGCTTCCTCTATCTGCTCTAAGAATGCGGGCAAGTATCTTAAGCAGCGTGCTTTTACCTGAACCATTTTCACCAATTATCCCTAAGGTCGTTGCAGTAGGTAGAATAAAGGAGACATCCTTTAGAGCCCAGAATTCCTCATAACGATCCTTGTACCTCCTTAACAGTATTTCCTTAAGTGTTTGGTTTCTCTCATGATAGACCTTAAATTTTTTCCAAATACCTTCGGCGTTTATGGCAGCACTTTCTACCCCAATTCGCTTAACAGACAAAGCAAAATCACCCCTATACTTCCTCAGCAAACGCTGGCTCAAATCTTTTAAACAGTATATAAGCTCCTATAAATGTAATTATCGAGACAAGTGCAGCATAACCTAGAAGACTAAGATCAGGAGCACGACCAAAATAGAGTACATCTCTATAACATAAAACCAGAGCAGTAAGAGGGTTTAGTCTTAGAAGCATTTGCACTGGTATGCCCCTCCAGACCTGTGGAATCATATTCTGGGGATAGATAATGGGAGTGGCATAAAACCAAACCATAAGAATAATCCCAACAAAATGCTGCACGTCCCGAAAATATACATTAAGAAAAGCAAAGACTAAAGATATACCAATAATAAATACCAACTCTATGAAAATAATTAGTACCAGATAGTAAATGTTTCCAAGGAAAGGATACCCTAAGATAGCTAAAAAGACAAAGAGCACAAGCAACTCCAAGAGAAAATTGATCAGATTAGCAAAGCTTAGAGATATGGGAAGAATCTCTTTAGGGAAATATACTTTACGAATCAAGTTGCTATTATAGACAATTGACCCCACAGCAGCACCCAAGCTAAGACTAAAAAAGTTCCAGGGAAGCAATGCAGTAAGTAAAAACATAGGAAAGCTTGCCATACCAAGATAGTTTTTTGGTGGAGGAATGCGAAGTACAAATGAAAAGACAAAAGTAAAAACGAGCATAGTAAGCAACGGATTCAAAAAGGACCAGAAAAAGCCTAAGAAAGATCTTTTATATTTTACTTTGAGCTCTCGCCTAACCAGATTGGCTAAGAGTTCCCTATAAAGATAGAGTTCCCTTACAGTCTGCATTATTGAAACTCCAATACTTTAAAATCCAGGCTTCCCCTTTTATTCCTTTTAAGAAGGTAATCCCTCCCACCTCCCTTTAAAAAAGGGAGGCTATTTATGTTCCCTCTTTTTAAAGAGAGGCTAAGGGAGATTATTAGAATTTCGTGACTCATATTTAGAGTTTTTGCATTTACTTTGGTCTTAGACTCCTTGACCTCTTGAATTCTATGCATGTGTTTTTGGAGAGAAAAATTCTCTGAGGGCTTTATGGTAGTCGCGCAAAAGAGGAAACCCCCTTTGCTCCAGGCAGTAGTTGCGTAAAACAGAGAAAGCTGGTCTGGGTGCTGGTCTCTTCAACTCTTCGGATTTAATAGGTAGCATCTTAACATTTCTCTTGCCAGACACTTCCAATATCTCCTTAGCAAATTGGTACCATGAACATTTGCCGCTATTAGTTACATGATAAATACCATAGGCTTCTGTTTCAATCAACTCAGAAATCTTCTGTGCTAAGTCTTTGCTAAACGTAGGGCTACCAACTTGATCATCTACTATCTTAAGCTCTTGTTTTTCCTCTGCTAATCTCAATATGGTCTTCACAAAATTTTTTCCATGCCAGCCATAGAGCCAGGCAGTCCTCACAATAAATACTCTACAAAGAGCAAAAGATACCCACTGTTCCGATGCATATTTTGATTTACCATAAACACTTAAGGGATTAGGAGGATCAAACTCTAGATAGGGAGTCCCCTTACTGCCATCAAAAACGAAATCGGTAGAGATATGTAGCATAGCAGCATCTACCTTCAAGCAGCCAAGAGCAAGATTATGAGCACCCAACGTATTAACCCGATAGGCAAGATCCGGATTAATTTCACATCCATCAACATCAGTGTAGGCGGCTGCATTGACAAGAACGTCGGGCTTAATTTCACTTATCTTCGCTAGAGTCATGTCAAGGTCTGTGATATCCCAATCTTTTCTACCACACCCTTTAACTTCATGGCGGCCAGACAGAACTTCCATCAAATCTGCACCCAGTTGTCCGCCGCTTCCGGTTATTAAAACTCTCAGGACTCTTCACCTTCTTCAACTACTGTATGATAGGTAACGGGTGTATCTATTTTCACTATCTCCACCCACGTCTGTCCTTTATTCAATTTAATCTCCTCCCCATCCTCCGTTAAAAACTCAAGTGGAGAATCTGCGGTATACTTCTGCCAGTTACCCTGCTCTACTTCGCCATCTTGAAAGATTAAGCTCTTACCGTCTCCGACAATATCAATATCTAAAAGACCACTTCCTTCTGGTGCAAAGGAAGTAGGTACAAAGAGGACTACTATGTTTTTTGCTGTAAGCTGTTTTCCAGTTATGCGATCTGTGTGGGGTTTTCCGCCGTTTTTACGAAGGTAGGTATTGCTATTTCGATCATAACTATAGTCTACCCGGTAAGCAGGAGAAGAAAAATCGATTGTAATCTCCTGGCCTAAGGGACGTTCGCTCTGAGGTTTATCTTTTTTATGTGGCCATCCAGTGGGATTTCCTTCGATTTCAAAGTCTGCCTTTTGGGCCACTTCTCTTAACCCTGAAATACTTGTATAAAGATTATGCGGTGCGGGAATTCCTTTCATCCTCCAGTATGCTTGAGCATATCGGAACTGATCCAAATCAGTAACTTCCCACTTTTTAATCGCCGCCATCGCTGTAGTGGAACCGCCACAGTGGGCATAAAGAGCATTCAATCCCTTAGCAAGAGCAACATAGTAAGTGCGTGCACTCCGAACCGGTCCTACTTCCTGAGATTCACGATGACCAAACACAGCCAGAAAACGAGTAATACCACCTTCCGCTAATGCCTCAAATACTACACAGGCCTGATCAAGCCCAGATTGAGGACGTACCGAGTTAAGGTTCTCTACCATTACCCCTACCGGCCGCCATTTGGTTTCACTCTCCACCTTTACCCCATCAAGAGGACAGATATAGTAAGGTTTTGTCTTAGGCTTAGCTCTTGCCGATGTTTTTGATTTGACCCCAGCTTCCCGGTCACGCTGGCAAGATAGGTTAAATAAAAGTAGAGCAAGCGCTATAAGAACTAACAAACCTGCTCTTTTCTTAGTAACTAACATACTCACGTAATCTTCCTTATGATTTTAATTCTTCCCACCACCATCTGTTATTCTCATACCATTCGATGGTTTCCTCCAAAGCTTTCTCGAAATTATGATAGGGTCTCCATCCCAGACCTCGTATTTTAGAGCTTTCTATAGAATATCTGCGGTCGTGTCCGGGTCTATCTTTCACATATTCAATAAGGTCCTCGGATTTTCCAAGAATCTTCAATATTTTTCCCGTAAGCTCAATATTGGTAAGTTCGTTACCTGCACCAATATTATAGATTTCACCATTATGACCCTGGTGCAACACAAGGTCTATAGCTTCGCAGTTATCCTGAACATAGATCCAATCCCTTACATTCAAACCGTCCCCATAAAGAGGAAGACGCTTTCCTTCCAGAGCATTAGTGATAAAAAGAGGGATAACTTTTTCCGGATATTGGTAGGGCCCGAAATTGTTAGAACTTCTGGTTATAATGACCGGGAACTTGTATGTCACCCAGTATGAATACGCAAGAAGATCGCCCCCTGCCTTACTGGCAGAATAGGGGCTACTGGGAGTCAGTGTATCTTCTTCTCTAAATGAACCATTCTCAATGCTCCCATAGACTTCATCCGTAGAGATCTGAATAAACCTTTCGATACCTTTCTCCTGAGCTACTTTAAGCAGAGAGTTAACCCCTAAGACATTGGTAAGCACAAATTCATCAGGAGATAAAATGGAACGATCTACATGACTTTCGGCAGCAAAGTTTAAAACTGCATCCACATCTCCCATAGCTTCAGCCACTAAAGCTCTATCACATATATCTCCTCTAAGAAAAGTATAACGAGGATTATCAGAAATATCCCTGAGATTGTTTAAATTTCCCGCATAGGTTAGTTTATCAAGGTTTAAAATGTGGTAGTCCTTGTACTTACCCAAAATATAATAAATAAAATTACTCCCGATAAAACCAGCTCCACCAGTAACCAAAAGCCTCAAAATTCACATTCCTCCATAAATTTAGATATCAACCCGGTCATATTTTTGGCATCGTTACATTCTTCAAAATCTAATATCAAATTCACAAACCAAATATATAAAAATTATTTCAAATGTATCTCTGTTAATTCAATTGCTCCTATTCACTTTAATTTTTGCGTTTTAATATATATTTTTAATTTATTATATTTTATTTTTGATCTCTTTCTATCTCCTCTAATCGCCCCTGATTTGCAATTTTCTAACTAACCACTGCTAACTGAACTATCCGTGCTTAGTTTCCCAGCTATAAGGAATCTCAGGCGAATCGTAGGGTAAACGATACTCATCAGGAGTTTTATAATTATAGACTTCGGTAGGACAGTTTATTACCAAAGCCTCGGACTCACTGATACATTTCCATCCGTGATATACTTCTTTGGGTATCTGAATCAGAATGCAATTATGCTCACCAACAAAAAATTCATTGATTTCCCCTTTGGTCGGCGATTTATCCCGAGAATCATAGAGAGCGAGTTTAATCATACCTTTAAGAACTGCAACATTATCAGTCTGTATTCTATGGAAGTGCCAGGCTTTAACAACACCCGGGTATACTGTGGTCATATAAACCTGTCCAAATTTAATGAACACATCATCGTCATTCCTAAGAACCTCCATCAACCTTCCTCGTTCGTCTGGAATCACTCTAAGCTTTTTTATCTTGACTCCGTCTATCATCCAAACCTCCCTGGAAAATTTAAAATTCAAAATTGAAAATGCAAAATGACAATGGAAAATCCAAAATTTTTGAATTTTGGTCTGTAATTTTAATTTTTGATATTTGCATTTTGCACTTCCTTTAAAATCACCCTAGTAACTCCAATCATAGTGTATCAGTATCCTGTCTTACAGCACTCCTACCCTACTATTATCACCCAACATTAACCGGTATGCCTTAGGTTTTTCTATAGATCGAGAAACTTCTACATTTTTGCCAATTAAACTATCTTCGATTCGTAAGCTTATATCCAAAATTGAGCTTTTTTCCAATATAATACTATGCTCAACTTCGCTGTTTCTAATTACAACATCAAAATAAATAGAAGTAAAAGGTCCGATATATGAGCCTATTATCTTGCTATTCTCTCCTACAATTGCAGGCCCTCTAATAGTACTGCTTATTACCTCTGCTCCCTTCTCAATAATTACCTTCCCGATAATCTGGCTTTCGCTATCAATGTGTCCTTCACAATGCTCTTCAAGAGTATCAAGAATAATGCGATTTGCTTCCAGCATGTCTTCCAGTTTTCCGGTATCTTTCCACCACCCATTAATAATGTGGGGTTCAACTACAAAGTTTTTATCAATTAAATACTGAATAGCATCTGTTATTTCAAGCTCACTCCTCCATGATGGCTTAATTGCATTTACTGCTTTGAAAATATTTTGATCAAACATGTAAACTCCCACAAGTGCCAAATCACTAGGGGGCGTTTTAGGCTTCTCGATTAACCTAATGACTTTCCCATCTTTTAGCTCAGCGACACCAAAACGCTGGGGATCTTTTACGCTTGCAAGTAAAATTTGAGCATTAGGTTTATTTTTAACAAACTCTTCTACAAAAGGCTTTATGCCTTCCCTAATTATATTGTCTCCTAGAAACATTACGAATGGTTCTTCTTGGAGGAAATGCTGAGCAATTTTAACTGCGTGAGCAAGCCCTAAAGGAGCCTCTTGCCGAATATAAGTAACCTTTACTCCCCACTGGCTTCCATCTCCCACTGCTGCTTTTATTTCTGGCTCAGTATCTCCTACAATGATTCCTATCTCAGTTATGCCTGCTTCTTTAATCGCTTCAAGGCCATAAAAAAGTATCGGCTTATTAGCAACGGGCACTAGCTGTTTAGCGCTTGTATGAGTAATAGGACGGAGTCTTGTACCTTCTCCTCCGCTTAAAATTAGACCTTTCATCTTTCCTCCCTACTTAGCATAACCCTTTCCCAATACGATGACTATATCGCTCGAACTGAGTTCCTCAAAATCGGAAGGTTCAAAAACTGCATCTTTAAAAAGTCCTTGAAGTCTCTTTGCTTCATCATATAACTTAGAATTGTAGCGGATAATCGTTTTTTCATAATCGAAATTACTGGCATTTGCCGTAACTATCGTTTTGTAACCTCTGGCTTGCAGTTCGCTTGCGGCCTCTTCGGCAATATTCGATATCCCGCAACCATTAAGTACCATAATTTTTACGCTGCCCGGAGGCAGGAGGCTCTCCCCCTCATTCTTTGCTAAAGCAATTGGTTTCTCTTCTTCTATTGCCTGCATAATTTCATTAATGACTTCTTCCTTTGGAACCACAAAACTCTTGCCATCAATCCTTCTTACTTCTCCCGGAAGAGTTACCATCTCAACTGTGTCCTTATCCACTGACTTGAGGAAATTCGCTATCCCAAATATTTCTCCAGAAGTAAAATCCGTTTCAGCATTATCTGTAAATATTTTTATTAAACCGTGAAGTTTAAAAATTGACTGTAACCTCAAAGCCTTATTGATTAAAGCATAGAAGAATTTCTGCTGTCTTTCTATGCGACCAAAATCACCCTTGGCATCTTTTCTAAACCGGACGTAGTTAAGAGCTCTTTCACCATCCATAAGCTGATGGCCAGCAGATATACCAAACTTCGAAGGTTTATCAATTAAAGGCTTCTCCACGTAAATCTCTATTCCACCCAGTTTATCAACCATTTTCTTGAAACCTTCAAAATTAATTTCTACATAGTGGTGAATAGTAAACTCAGTAAAGTCTTCAACGGTCCTTATGGCTAACTCAGGTCCTCCCAGAGCATTTGCTGCATTTATTTTATTCCATCCATAACCAGGTATCTTGACTCTCATATCCCGAGGTATACTGATTAAATAGACTTTCTTACTCAAGGGATTTAATCTAAGAATAATAATCGTATCGGAACGAGCATTCTCGTCTTTGCTTCTTGCGTCGCTTCCCAATAAAAGCAAATTTATGGGCTCCTTGCCTACTGGCTCTGAGATGGCTTTCTGGGCTTGGTCGAGATTTCCACCAGCATGCAAGCGCTTTTCTATATATTTTACATAGGCAAAACCTGCAGCAGCACCAAACAAAAAAATAAGAGCAACAGTAATAATGGCAAACCTTAAGATATGGCCTACCTTGCTCTTTGAGACAGGTTTGTTTATATAGATCTCGTTCTCCCTCTTCACAATCCCATAGGGTATCACAAGTTATACGCTATGTGAATATTAACGGTTTAAATTGCTTTTGATTGCAACAAGAAGTGTCATAAATCGCTTATTGTGGATCACACATTAAACGGTAAACCGTGAACGAGTTGTGACTTGCAGTTTGCATACTGAGTACTACGTCTTACATAACAACCCAGGGTGGATAAGTTGGGGCACCGGCTAATACATTTATGACCTGGGTCTGGGAGGGAAGTCCGTTGAGCGCATAACTCAGGATATAAGTTCCAGCAACCATCTGGGTAAAAGAGAATTCCCCGTTAGCATCGGTAACTATAGTCACTCCATCAATACTAACGTTCACTCCAGGTCTGGGTCTACCTGCTGAATCTACAACCCGGCCAATAACAAGACCGGCATCAGTAATAACAACGTAGTTACCTCCGGTCAAGGTTTCTGTGGGAGTAGTGGGATAGCTGGTTATAGCGTCTCGAGGATTTTTCACATCGCAAAAAACATAGCCTAAACCTACATCAAGACCGGTAGAATTCTCCCCAAGCATAGTCTGATACGTACGCGGTCTTCGTAGTTCATGAGCAAAACCTACGACATCAAAACCTTGCTCCGGCCTATTAGGAAGTGCAATGAAGACAGCAAATACTGGATCTGGTGCCTCAGGGCAGTATATTCGTTCAAAGTTAATCCTATGATCCACACTTAGAAGATAAGGAGCTGAATTTGGATCAGCAGGGTTAGGATCTTCCCTTACCTGGATCCAGTAATCTCCTGATGGGAGGGGTATCTGACTCCGATAGATTATGTGCTTCCAATAGAAAGGTATGTGCAAAAAGGTCCAAGGAGTAACGGACTCCAGATGAATCCGCAACATGAAATTCTCAGAATAAAGCACTTCTCGATTAGGCGTAACCGAGATAGTATTGCCACTGGTTGAGGTTGAGGTAATACCAGTTATAAAATTTATATTTCCTATGGAAGCTGGAGTAATTGCACCCGAAGGATTGGATGCAGAACTCCAGTTATAGCGTACATAGTCAGCGCTCTTAGTGCTGGTCGGATTAAGGATGTAGATAGCCATCGATGGTTCTTGGACTTCACCTGATTTAGTAAAGGCAAGTTTGGAATCAATGCTTCGCACGAATCCGTCAGGATCAATGCGAATCAAGAAATCTCCCCGAGCAAGCACTGGCTGCGAGACCCATTTAACTCCAGCATAATAATTTGAAATCTGAATCCTAGTTCCCGGCGTTATCGTTGGAGTATGAATTAAAAAATATTGCGGAAGGGCAAGCCACTCCTGCCAGTTACCGCTGGAGTTTGCAAGATTGATTGCATTACCAGCAGTAAAGGTACCTGGATAGAAAGCTCCTGAAAAATCTACATAACCAAGATTACCGTAAATAACAGTATTACCGTTCTTGGTGTAAAGAAGCGCATCAGCTCCATTAGAATGAGCAGTATCAGGATAGCGTATATACACACGCAAAGCCTGATCAGCAACATCGGGCCATGAGGTAAAGGAGAGCTTGCCATCAAGACTTATTACATTTCCATCAGCTTTTATACCGATTCGGTAGACGCCCTTGGCCACTCCCTGTTGGGACATCCAGGATCTACCAATCCACCCCGTTGCCACCTGGATTTGAGTCTGAGCAGTTGTGCTACTGCCAACAATTATGGTTACTTCTAATGGGAGAGAATAACTGGTGGCATAGGCATGTTCCGCATAGAATAGCGAAACAAGAATTAGAATAAAAACTATGGAAATACTTACCAGAATAGGTACAATTCTTTTTACCATCTTTGACACCGGGCTAAGACTCTTACTGATTTCTTTATCGACGGTTTTGCAGTCCTTCTTTACTATTTGTGCAACTCTCTAGTCAAAAAGGAGGACATTAGGGCAAATGGTAATTAACCCTGCTTTAACTTCTACTGTTTGAGTCTGGCTTCTATAGCCTGGAGCATTGTAATGGATGGTGTAGGTCCCTGGCCACACCAGAGTGAATTGAAATTCTCCTTTAGTATTAGTGGGCAAAATCACGTTATCCACCCGTACTGAGGTACCGGGGATACTATGACCTCCTGAATTTATGACCCTTCCATAAATTCGTCCTAAGGTAGAAGGGCCAAAACCGGGATAAAGCAGAACTACAGGAGGACGAGTTGTCACACCAACTCGAACCACAACCTCTTGTGTCTGACCAATGTATCCGGGAGCATCATAGTAGATAGTATAGGTTCCTGGATATACCAGAGTAAATCTAAATTCACCAACCGAGTTAGTCGGTACAACAGTTTGATCTATTCTTACCGCCACACCCGAAACAGTTTGCCCACCGTTATTTAGCACCCTTCCTAATATCTCTCCTGTTCCCACTGGAGTATTAATTAATGAGCGGTAAACATTAATTCTCCCTTTGCCGAAGAACTGGTCGGTTCCCGGTGGACCTAAATCATCGGCAAAATGCTCAATTAGTTGCCTCACTGCCCCACCGGAAAGCTGCGGGTTCCGTGACCAGATTAATGCGGCTAAGCCGGAAACAAAAGCAGCAGAAGCTGAAGTTCCAGTGCTATAGGTGTAGGTTCCACCCGGATAGGTACTTAAAATGTCTACACCGGGCGCACTTAAATCCAAATAATCACCATAGTTCGAATTGCTGGCCCTTTGATCCGTTATATTGGTAGCCCCTACTGCTATCACATTACTATAAGCTGCAGGATACTGGGCAGTCCCGGTATTATTGTTTCCTGAGCAAGAAACGACCAGAACATCATGTGAAGCAGCATAATCGACCGCTGCCTTCTTAATGTTGGAGTGGGGACCCGAAGCACTGTAATTTATTATTCTCGCACCATTATTTACAGCATATATAAATCCATCATAGAGCTCCTGGTGTGAGCCGGCTCCGAGACCCCCGCGGACTCTTAACGGCATAATAAGAGCTAACCAAGAAACTCCTGCGATACCCAGACCATTCTGCGTCTGAGCAGCGATGATTCCAGCCGTATGGGTTCCATGACCAACATCGTCTTGAGGGAATGGATCATTATCCAAAAAATCATATCCAGCAACAAGCTTGTTAATTAAATCAGGGTGAGTTAAGTCAACACCAGTGTCTACCACCGCAACTATAACGGGACTTGTCTGTCCAAACTCCAAATTCCATGCAAGAGGAGCCTGTATCTGGCTAAGTCCCCACTGAAGGTTAAAATAAAGATCATCTGGACTAGACTGGCTATGATCACGGTAGTTGGGTTCTGCCCATTCTATGTCTGAATTACCCTCGTATAATGCTATGGTTTCATCAATAGTCCTAGAGGGAGAAATCTTAAGACGATATACACCAAGTGGTTCTACTATCTCTATTGGGACAGCGGAAGCGCCCCGGTTAATTTCCTCAATACGGCTGCCGGTTGTCCCACTGTGAAATTTCACTAGAATTTCGCCCTGGACATAGTCTACGCTACCAGCTGAGGAAGCTTCCACTATGCTATTGGTGATGAAAAACAAAGCAACTGAAAAGATAAGGAGTAAGCGAAAGTCTTTTATAAGAATGCACCTCATCAACCAGATTACCAGCCCTTTAAATGCAGCTAAAGAGCAGCCTAAAAATCTAGTATTCAGCAATCTTAGGAATTGCAGACAAAACTGATTAATCTATAATATTTACCTCATTTCCTACTTGCACTCTATCGAAGAGATCTAGAATATCCAGGGGATAGAGACGAATACAGCCGTGCGTAACGTATTTCCCGATGGAAGAAATGTTGTTGGTCCCGTGGATACCGTAGCTGGGATCGCTTAGAAGAAGACGCCTGTTGCCTAGTGGATTTTCAGGCCCCGGTAGAACCGGTTTTTCCTCATCAGCCCAATTAGGAGGATACCAAGTAGGATTTATATCCTTGCGGATAATTGTAAACCTGCTAATAGGAGTCGGCCAAGCCTTCATACCGGTTGCTACCGGATAAAACTTAACCAAAAAAGTTCCATGATACAAATATAATCTATTCTCAGAAAGCCTTATCAAAATATTGGGCGGACCATCTGCTGAGAGAACAACCATGGGCGGGTTAGTTAACCTGCTTTTAAATACCGGTATAACCTTTTGTATCTGATTAAGGTGTCCTTGAGCACTGTAATTAATAGTATAAATGCCAGGATACACCTTCGTAAAAACATACTCTCCCTGCGCATCGGTAGAAGCAGTGGTATTATCAATCCTTACCGCTACCCAAGGAAGCGGAAAACCGGTAGCTGCACTGATAACCTTTCCTCTTATTTCACCAATTGCGGCTCCGAGGATTGCGGTAGGTGCGACAGAAAGCCTTCCAGCTTCAACAGTTATGTGCTCCTGCACCTCTCCTTCATGGAAAGGGGCATCATAATAGATAGTATAAGCTCCTAGATGGACTAGAGTAAAAGCAAATTCCCCGTTTGGGTTAGTCGGTATGACTGTATTTCCTATCCTTACAGCAGCTCCCTCAATGGGAGTTCCAGTAAAGCCACTGACGACTCTTCCTCTAATACTCCCAAAATCTGAGGCGGCACCTTGTGCTTCAGCAGTCCAAGAACTATGTATATTTAAAAGCGTAAATAAAGTCACGCAAATAATTAATATCCTACATCTCAAATACATCACCTTTGTAAAATATTTTAATGCTTGATACGAAACTTTTGAAAAAGGAAGATTATGGATTTCATTATACCAATTTTTTTAGGGTAAATCCCACCTATCGTCAGGTAGGATGGCTCTCTCACATGTTGGGTTGAGCAAACCCGCGCTAGTTATCAGGAGTCATGTACCGCATTATATAAGGTTTTTACTTGCTTAGAGACATTATTACCGTAGGGGGTTTGGTGACAGTTCCTGCATTCACCTGAATCACCTGGGTCTGCCCGATATAACCTGGAGCATCATAGTAAATGGTATAAATACCCGGGTGGACCAGGGTGAATCTAAATTCCCCGGCTCTATTCGTGGGCATAACAGAGTTATTTATTCTTACGGCCGTTCCTGAGATAGCCCGTCTGGTGGTGGCACTAATCACCCTGCCATATATTTCTCCCGTTCCACCTCCAGCCCTGAATGGAATCCCGGCCTTCTGAGAGATTAAATCCCGAATGGCTGTTTCGAAAGCCGTACCCTTTATGTTATAGAACAATTCATTGCTTTCCTGGCTCCACGTATATGGAGCAAGAATATGAACCTGATAATTATAGGCAAGCTGAAGTGCATCCATATAAGTTTGATAACCAGTCCCGGTTGGCTTGGTGGGATTATACTCAAAAATACCCCAGTTTCCTCCCATATCCCTGGCATTGCTAAACAAAGAGGTATCAAAGCACTGATCCTGAAGAGTAGTTATACCTATAGACCCGCCTTCAACATGAGCAGTGTAAAGAGGACTAGCAAGCAGATATCGGTTCCAGGTTGGGTTATCATTTCTCACCGTCTGATGAGTATAGATGCGATCTGCAGGAAGCCCTACTTCTCTAGCCCAATTAACCTGCCTCTGGACTTCATTGTCCACCAGGAAGGTGCGGAAGTCTGTCCACTCTTCACCCAAAGGGGTTCCTCCCATAGTATGTCCAAATGAAGGTCGGGGAGGATCAACCTGATCAAAGTTCAGAAGACTAATCCCCATTGCTCTATTGAAAGCAGAGATTGTACCATATTTCCGTCTGAGATAATCTCTGAATTCCTGAATCGTCTGGGGATTGTAATCACTGAAATAATAAGGATTCATAAAGACTTCTGGATCAATGGTTATCCCCAGAAAGAGATCGGGGCGTTCCAGATAGAAGTTGTAAATCTCCCGCACAGCAGCCTGGAAGTTGCGCTGTCTGTAGGCATGTACGGTGCTGTTGTAATTGTTAAATGTCAGCATTCGCCCCAGGCCTCTTGTCGCATATTCGCTGTCAGAGGGTACGACATTGTCATCTCTCCACTGACAGTTTTCAGGCCACTGTTCCAGATAATCGATAAGATTTACTTGAGGATCTTCAGGAACCGCCACGTCCCCCCAAGGACCTCCGTTAAGCATAATCACAACCGGAAGGTTAAGCTCCTTAGAAAGGCTTATAATATTGCCAAGCAAGGTCGGATCGAAAACAAAGTTTTGTGATTGGCCAAGAGTTTCATTCATATAACGAGTGACTGAGGAAAATCCTACTTTAGCATATTCACCGCCAGTACCGAGACTTGATTTTAGGTCAAGAAGATTACCTTTATCCGAAATATAACCGGAGCGGGAAACTTCGTATACCGGTGCGACGTAGAAGGTTTGACTGTAATCAGCGGCGTCAGCAAAAAAGGGATTGAACAAAAAAGCAACTGAGCATAATAAAACTATTAACTCAATATATTTTCGCCGGATAAGAGATAGTTTCAATGTGCTTTTCCTCCAATTCTTATTCACGTTATATTTTGCCCTTAATCTTCGAGTTTTAAAGGTTTATCCCCAACTTCTTTGATAAAGTCCTTCAATGCCTTTTCAAATTCACTCCCTTTAATGGTATAGAAAGGCTCACTACCAGGATTAAGCCACATATACGGAGCTACAATATGGGGACGATACTCATAAATGGTACGTAACGCTTTCATAAAAGTATCATAGTCCTGTTTGTCCTCTCTGGCCGGGTTAAATTCGAAGTTTCCCCAATTAGCACTTGCTCTTTTCGCCTGGGCAAATAAATCTCTGTCAAAACAGAGTTCTTGTAGAGTAGTTATCCCCAGAGAACCATTTTCTACTTGGGCTGTCTTTATGGTGCTTGCCAATATATACTTCATCCAATGTGGATTATCAAAGCGAACCGTTTGGTGAGTGTAGATGCGGGACGCCGAAAGTCCTGCTTCTCTGGCCCAATCAACTTCATCTTGAACAAATTGATCAACTAAGAAAATGCGGAATTCTGTCCACTCCTCCCATAGAGGATTGCCCTGTTGAGCATCTCCTTTGTTTTGATAGGGCCGTGGAGGGTCAACTTTGTCCCAGCTGGAGAACTTAGTTCCCATAGCTTGATTAAATTCCGAGATGTCACCATACTTACCCTTCTCAAATTCTACAAACTCTTTTATGGTATCCGGATTGTAATCCGCATAATAGAACGGACTCATGAAAATTTCGGGGTCAGTGGTAATAGCTATAAAAAGTTCGGGATGCTCCTCAGCAAAATCGGCAATAACTCTGACTGCGGCTTGAAGATTTCTCTTCTGGTACTTTCTTACTTCGGTATTAAAGTGATTATAAGTTAGTATTCTGTTTAGTCCAGGTACGGGTCCTTGCTCATCATCAGGTACAGTTCCATCATCTTTCCACTGACAGTTCTTATCATCTTTCTCCAAATACTCAAGCACATCTGTTTCAGGATCGTGTATCACATTTCCCCATGGACCTCCATTCAATACAATCACTACAGGTAAGTCAGTATCAGCAGAGAGCTTTAGTATATACTCAAGAAGACTGGGATCGAATTCGTAATCCTCCTTAGGCCCCTTAGTTTCATTCATATAACGGGAGACTCCCATAAAACCTACCTTCGCATATTTGGAGCTTCCTAATTTCTTCTTAAGATCAGTGAGGTTATCGTAATCAACATCGTAATCCTTGGTCACCTCGTAATTAGGCGTCAAATAGAAAGTATTTGCATATTCCGGTTTAGGATCCTTGGTTACTTCCTTTTTTGGGGAAGACTTTGTGCATCCTGAGACAACAATTAGCAATCCCACTATAAGAATAGCAGCAATTCTTCTTACCATTCTCGCTCCCTTTCTATCTAGGCATCATAAGAACAGTAGGAGTACTGGTTACTCCTCCGTCTACTACAATATTCTGTTGAATTTGGCCCGCATAATCGGGGGCATCGTAATATATCGTATAAATACCATTATGGACTAACGTGAAGCGAAACTCCCCACCTGGATTGGTGGGCATTATCACGTTATTGATTCTAACTACAGTCCCTGGGATAGGTCCTCTTGTTCTGTTATCTAAAACAAAACCTCTGATTTCCCCAGTGACCTTGCTGAGAAGAGCTGTTGGCGGCCGTATTAACCCTCCATTTACCACGATATTCTCTTGGCTCTGACCCTGATAACCGGGGGCATCATAGTAGATGGTATAAGCTCCATTGTGTATCCGGGTAAACCGGAATTCTCCTCCAGGATTGGGAGGAACTACTGAAGCGTTTATTCTTACTGCGGTGCCAGGCACAGGTCTGTGTGACCGATCCAAGACTCTCCCTAAAATCTCTCCAGTTGGCGGTGAGAGAATTACCATGGGTGGAGTGGCGGTCAAATTGCTGTTTACCACAATTCCCTCTTGAGTCTGTCCTTGATAGCCAGGGGCGTCATAGTAAATGATGTAATTACCCGGAGGTACATTGGTGAGACGGAACTCACCATTAGCATTAGTCGGTACAACTTGATTCCCAAGCCGAACTGCAGTACCAGATATAGCCTTGCGGGTTATGCTGGATATCACGCGACCGTAAACTTCTCCTGGCGGTATAGAAGAACTATTACTGCTATGAGGGCAGGAAACGCTCCTCAAGTATGGATAGTATGACCAGCCTGCCTCTTCACTGCTTTTCGTTCTTCCCCCTGGACAGCTTCCAGAGTAAGCAGCTACTATTGGATTTCCGGCATAAGTTACTACCTGGCCAATGGTCTGCTCTTGAGCAGCTCGGTGGTTAGGTCCATTCCAATAACCTATATATTGCTGGCAATGACCTGTAGCACAAACGTCGAAGATGTTGCCCGAGCTGTTGCGGTGCTTTCCCCCATAGAGAATTTTGTTCAAGGCATAGGTACGAGCTGCTACCGCCAGAACCTTTAATCCTTCAAAAGGCCAGCTATCTGGCTCCTCAAGAACTCCAGTTACGTATTCTTCCAGAGGAAGTTCGTTAATAGCCCACAGTTTATTATTATCAGAAGAAGTAACAGAGTCAGTGATGTAGCGAACCTCAACTAGACCACGAACTTCTCGGTTTCTGGAATTCCAGCTAAGCCACCCGTTTACCTGCAGTGTTCCGGAACCAGGATTAATCCTGACAGGATTAGGCGAAATTCCGCTTTGACCATTAGAAAGAGCGACATTGTACTGCCCGTTGTAAGTCACAGTTGCACTCTCACCAGCATTACCGGAAAGATTCAGACCCTCAACAGTAAAAGCGCTATTTCCAATCAGAGTTATCGCCGACTCATGTGAATGAACTCCCACCCTAATGTTCCGGTTAGTATCCCACGTGGTAACTTCTACTCCTGTATAATAATGTTTAAGAATATTTTGATAATTCCAGCCGCTTTCTGCCATAAGCTTCACTCCGGCCATACAGAGGCCAACTCCGTGCGAGCCCTGTCCCCACACAGGCACAACGGTTAAAAAAGGTAAAACAATGCTTAGCAAAATAGCAGCAGTCTTTCTTCCCATTTACCTCACTCCAGATTCTTATTCATTATCTTGCTTTACCAAATCGAGCCGTGGTTCAAAAGCCTGGCTCATATCATAATGACCACTTAAAGCTGATATTGGCTCTCCTTCTACAAGAAACTTTACCTTCTTGATTTGAGGAAATTCAGCCAGGGTGTTAGCTACCGAATATATAGTCATAGTTTCTGCCGCACTACCTCCCGGGTATCTACTTATCAACTCTTGGCTAAAATCAACGTAGGCAATTCCGTCTTCCACCCGAATCCCACGCAACTGCGTCCCCTTAGGAAGGCAGGATGCCAGCTCTTCGTTTTTTGGCCCCTTAATTAATTCTTGTACCGCTGCTTCTAAAGGCTTGTCGCCCGATACTTCTCTGATTTCAGGAACAAGATATTCAGCATTAGAATCGGCAAAATAGAGAGTAATTCCTGTTGTCTTCTGCTCCTCAGGTTTTTTCACTTCAGCTTGCTTCGACGCCTTGCTTTCATTAGGGGAAGGAACATCAGTTTTTCTTGTTACCTTTTCTACTCTCCGGCAACTTGAATTTGAAAGCAGTAATAGTACCACAAGCAGCAGCACTAAGACTTGACTCAATCTATGAAATAATATCTGCCCTGAAGGAAATCGAAGGAGGGCTGCCAGCCTTTGCCTCATTCTCTTTGCAATAAAAACAAAAGACATCTCTTTGCTCCAAGAGAATGTCTTATAAATTTCGCTGACCTTCGCAATCGATTTAAACATTTGCTACCATCAGAGTTTGATGACTACTACTTGATTGCTAAATACCTTTTTGATTATAACAGCAAATTTTTCGTAGTCAAACCGTTTTAGTGTGACTGTTAAGGTGACATTACTGCCCAGGGTGTATATGTCGGCCCACCACCTGAAACATTTATAACTTGCGTCTGAGTAGAGAAACCAGAAGCACTATACTCCAGAGTATAGGTTCCCGGTGTCATATGGGTAAAGGAAAACTCTCCATTTCTATCAGTAAACATACTAATTCCGTTTATGGTTACTCTCGCTCCAGNNGCTCCAGATAGAGGTACAGCTATACTTCTATTCATAACTCTTCCTCTTATCAAACCCGCATCCGTCACCACAATATAATTACCACCAGTAAGTGTCTGAGTGGGAACTGTTGGAAATCTTATGCTCGCTTGCGCTGGATCGGCAACGCCGGTATTGGAAACAAATCCCAACCCTACATCAGGACCTGTTGGTTTAGCTCCTAGAATAGGCTGGTATGTTGAGGGCCGACGAAAGTCGTGCACAAAGCCTACCACGTCAAGACCGATTTCCGGACGGTTGGGAACAGCAATATATACACCGAAAACCGGATCCGGATTACCTGAAAGCCCATACTTTCTAAAGACTATTTTTCCATCCAGGCTAAGAAGATAGGGAGAAGACTCAGGGCTTGCAGGTGCAGGGTCAGGCTCAACCATAATCCAGTAATCACCTGGCGGAAGAGGCTTCTGGCTCATAAAGAGCGTACGTTTCCAGTAAAATGGAATCCGCAGATTGGTATAAGAAGTAACCGATTCTAAATGAACCCTTAGCATCAATCTTTCAGGATAGATGGTTTCCCGTGCTGAAGTCATAGCTACACTGTTTCCAGTAGAAGAAGTTGAAATACTACCTGTATCTAGGTTAAGAAAACCCGAAGAAGCCAATCTCACCGCTCCTTGAGGATGGCCGATAGTAGTCCAGACATAGCTTGCAAAATCAGCTCCATTTTCATTAGTGGGATTAAGAATATAAATAGATAGACCGGCACTAGTACCATCAGCCGATTTCGTAAAGGCGAGCTTATTGTCAATGCTTCTTACAAATCCATCAGGGTCAACCCTTATTAGATAGTCTCCTGGAGCAAGTATAGGTTGAGAGACCCATTTAGCTGAAGTAAAGTAGGTCGATACCTGAATCCTCGTACCTGGGGTTATCGTAGGCACGTGAACCTGGAAATATTGAGGGAGAGAATAAAATATCTTGAATTCAGAAGTCTTTTCAAAATATTTTACGATTCCCGAGAAGATGCCATCCGCCATCGCCTGTCTTACACCAGGATCTTGCAAGTATCGCTCGTCCTGATAATTGGAGAGAAAGGCACCTTCAACCAAAACAGCAGGCATTTTAGTGTAGGATAATACCACAAAACCAGCAGTTTTTATGCCCCGGTCCGGCAAACCAAGACGCTTGGCTACTTCTTCTTGAATAAGAGAGGCAAGCAGGTAGCCTCTCGTGCTACCGCTAAAGTAATAAGTTTCAGTCCCTGAGGCACCTTGATTAACACTGCCATCAACTAACATAGAATAGTTATTATGTACTGAAACAAAGATATCCGCTCCTGCCTCGTTGGCAAGCCTGCTTCTATCTCCAAGACTTACATAAGAATCATCCGTCCTGGTCATAAGCACCCGTATCCCTGCAGAATTAAGGAGATTATTAACGCGAATAGCGATATCGAGGTTAATATCCTTCTCCTGGTAACCGTTAGGGCTTACGGCACCTTTATCGATACCTCCATGACCAGGATCCAATACAACCAGAGGACTGAAAGCAAAAGCATGGCTTTCTAGAAAAAATAAGACAAAGAAGAAAAAGATTGCTGCTAATGTGATTTGCTTAACTGATCGCATATCGAAATGTTAGTGAGAATACTTTACTGAAATCTCCTTCTGTTATCAGGCTCTCTTCCGGATAGTATTATGGGATTAGAAAGTCCAGTTTATCCTAAGGAAGGGACTTACTAATTTAGGCACCATGCTGCTTGGAAACTGCAAAAAGAAGTTCTCCTTCAGCTGCTATCTCATCTCCCAAATATGCAGTCCCCTTTCCTTTACCAATTGCTCCTTTCATCTTTATGATTTCCACTTCCAACTTAAGTTGATTTGGCGGAACTACTTGTTTACGAAACCGTAATTTGTTTATTCCTGCAAAAAGTACCAAACATCCCCGGTTTTTCTCTTCGCTTAATATTGCCGCTGCTCCAGCCTGAGCCAGTGCCTCGATAATAAGAACTCCCGGCATAACAGGGTAATTTGGAAAATGCCCCTTAAAATAGAATTCATCTTCCCTAATATTCTTCGCTCCGACTACGCGCTTTCCTGGGTAAAGTTCCCAAATTTCATCAATTAAAAGAAATGGTTGCCGATGCGGAATAATTTCTTCAATCTGCTGGCGAGAGTAGACCATAATCCTCCTCCTGCTTTAGCGCCTAACTCCTCAAAATTACGAACAAAATATACTAATACTCTCTCGTATTCGACAAGAGACCCAATATCTACATACTCTTCATCACCGTGATGATTCGCTCCCCTGGGTCCGAATTCCACTCCCGGAATACCTTTCTCAAGGAAATAAATCACGTCGGATGAACCGTCACGACCTACAGAGATAGCCGAAGTTGCAGACTCCAATTTGATCGCTGCCAGTAATGATTTAATAAAAGGAATATTCGGGTCAACAGCGGCTGGGGGCCGCTGATATAGAATCTCTACTTCCATCTGTTCGCTATCCAGATTTCTAATTTGCCGTAAGATCTCATGAGGATATTGATTAGGCAGATACCTAATATCAATCCCCAGCGTACATAAATCCGGAACCTTGTTTAGAATATCACCGCCGCTAATTTCTCCCAAGTTAATTGATGGACTGTCAAAAACAGCTGAGCGTTCTTTTGCAAAACCAAGGTGGCTTACTCTCCTGTATAAATTGATACTTTTTAAGATAGCATTCTCTCCCAGCCACGGGGTACTTCCATGAGCTGAACGTCCATAGACCTTAAGGCGTAGCACCAGTACCCCTTTTGCCTGTACACCTACATCTAAATTTGTGGGTTCCCCGCAAATCACAAAGCTTCCCTGGTAGCCCTTTTCCACCAAGAACTGCGAAGCCCTCCTCTTTCCTGCCGCCCTTTCTTCATCCGGGACTACCAATAGAAGAACTCTATGACCCCCACTATTTTCTTTCAATTCTGCCATAGCCATCATCATTGCCGCTAATGCGCCCTTCATATCATAGGTGCCGCGGCCATAGATTTTTCCGTCTACGACAAAAGAATTAAACTGGTCAGATTTTCCAGGAACTACATCTAAATGAGCATGGAAAATGATATCTGCTTTTGCTATATCTCCAGGTCCCACTGACGCAACAAGTGTTGGCAGACCTTCGTTTTGCAATACTTCTACTTCTACGTTTTGCGCTTCAAGCCACCCGCGCACGAATCCAGCTGCGCGCTCGATCTCATCACTTCTATCTGTGCGGAAACGAACAAGTTCTTCTGTAAGCTTAACTACCTCAAACATGGGGACTCCGATTTACAAAACCATACCGCCGTTAACACTACACGAATTCGATTTCTTCAACAGGATAGGGCTCCTCCACTCTTTTAATATCAGCACCAAGGTCTGCTAATTTTGTCTCCAAATTCTCATACCCGCGGTCAATATGAAAAATATCAGCAGCTTCAGTAGTACCCTCGGCAGCAAGTCCGGCTAGAACGAGAGCTGCTCCTCCTCTTAGGTCACGAACTTTAACTTCGGCTCCTGTAAGTTCTTTTATACCCTTGATAACAGCATGGTGTCCTTCTGTTCGAATATCGCTTCCCATTCTGTTGAGGTCATCAACAAATATAAAACGGTTTTCGAAGATATTTTCCGTTACGATGCTCACACCCTCAGCTAAAGAGAGTAAAGCTACTATCTGTGGCTGTAAGTCGGTGGGAAAACCAGGATATGGAAGTGTAGCTACATCAACAGCTTGAGGCCGGTCTTCCATAACAATTCTGATACCATTGACTTTTTGTTCAATCCTTGCTCCTGTTTCTTCAAGCTTACTCAATACAAGTTCTAAATGATCCTCACGAGCTCCAATTACGGTTACGTCCCCTCCAGTTATAGCACCAGCAATAAGAAACGTTCCGGCTTCGATCCGATCAGGAATAACACTGTAAGTAACCGGATTTAATCCGCTTACACCCTCAACCTCGATAGTGGTTGTCCCAGCACCATCAATCTTTGCACCCATCTTATTTAGGAAATCCGCTAAATCGACTATCTCTGGCTCACGGGCAGCATTCTCTATCACAGTTAATCCCTCAGCTAGAACCGCTGCCATAAGCAGATTTTCTGTAGCCCCTACACTGGGAAAATCTAGCGGCAGTAACTCCCCTTTCAAACCATCAGTTCTTGCCTGAATATATCCGTGACCTACCTTTAGATAGGCACCCAGTTTCTTTAATCCCTGTATATGCATGTCTATCTTACGCGAACCTATATTACATCCACCTGGCATAGCTACCCTTGCACTTCCTAATTTGGCAACGAGGGGACCAAGGACTATGATGGAAGCCCTCATCTGCCTTACTAATTCATAAGGAGCCTCATCGTTTAAAGAGCCAGTTGTGTCAATGGTAACTTCTTGCTTCTTGGAAAAATCGACTTTAGCGCCCAGTCGCGTTAAAACTTCCCCCATTATAAATACATCCTTAATTTTGGGAACATTCTTTATGGTGGTAGTTCCCTCAGCCAGGATCGAAGCAGCCATAATTTTCAAAACAGCATTTTTAGCCCCTTTGATATTAATGCTTCCCTCTAATTGCTTTTTCCCATTTATAACATATCTATGCATCTGTATAATGGTTTTTAGATACTTATAAATAATAATACATTAGTACTTATGAATATAAGCACTAATATTCATTATGCGCTTTGTCACCCTTACATTTTTTGTTAAAATAGTTCTGCCTGCTAAGTCCGCAAATGCAAAGGCTGGCTATATTCACCAACCTTCTGAAAAAACAACTAATTATCTGTGCTTAAAGAATGGCGTCGATCTTCACATAATGAAAATTATTTCAAGGAGCAGGTTCTTCAAACACCTGATACTTATTAAATATTAGTTGCTCCAACCTTACCTGCTACCCTCAGCCTATTAAGTGCTTTTTCCAAGTCTCCCTGGGCTCGAGTAAATTCTACTTCCTTTTCTTTACCTAACTCTTTTAGAAACTTTTCAGCCCTTCCTTTTGCCCTCTTCGCCCTTTCCACATTAATCTGATCAGCCGACTCTGCTGTTTCTGCCAGTACAGAAACTTTATCTTCTCTTACTTCAAGATATCCACCGCTTACAGCCATATATTCCTGCTTATCTCCAATTTTAATCCTCAGTTCACCTATTTTAAGAACTGTAATAAGGGGTGCGTGTAAAGGTAAAATACCCAATTCTCCGTCAATCCCGGGAGCAATAACCATATCAACATCGCCGGAGAAAACAACTCTTTCTGGAGTTACAATTTCACATCTAAGCTTTCGCTCTACCATTCTTAATTATTCACCACTCATCATTTACAGATATAATAATTAAGCCCCAGCCGCGAAAGAATAACAGGAAACTAGGTATCCCAATCGACAGCATCAATTTCTTCCTCAAATTATGATTATTAACTTTTATCCCACAACATCATGATGCTGCTTTCTCCGCCGGTGCCTTTAGTTTAGCGCCCTTCTCTACTGCTTGTTCGATGGTACCAACCATATAAAAAGCCTGTTCGGGAAGTTCATCATATTGACCTTTAACAATCTCCTTAAAACCTTTGATAGTATCCTCCAGCTTAACATATGTTCCGGGTGTTCCAGTAAAAGTCTCTGCAACAAACATGGGTTGGGATAGAAAGCGTTGAATCTTCCTTGCTCTTTGAACTGTGAGCTTATCTTCTTCAGAAAGCTCGTCCATGCCCAGAATAGCGATAATATCCTGAAGGTCTTTATAACGCTGTAGGATTTCTTGAACACGTCTGGCTACCTTATAGTGCTCTTCACCAATGATCCTGGGATCAAGAATGCGGGAAGTAGAATCCAAAGGGTCAACCGCTGGATAGAGTCCCAGTTCTGCTATCTGTCGAGACAGTACTGTTGTAGCATCCAGGTGGGCAAACGTCGTTGCAGGAGCAGGGTCTGTTAAATCATCAGCAGGTACATATATAGCTTGAACTGAAGTAATAGATCCTTTGCGGGTTGAGGTAATTCTCTCTTGAAGCTCTCCCATCTCAGTTCCAAGAGTAGGTTGATAACCAACTGCAGAAGGCATTCTCCCTAGGAGTGCCGAGACCTCAGAACCTGCTTGCACAAAACGGAAAATATTGTCTATAAAAAGTAGAACGTTTTGTCCTTCCTCTTCCCGAAAATATTCAGCCATAGTAAGTGCGACCAAACCCACCCTCAATCTAGCTCCAGGTGGCTCATTCATCTGCCCAAAAACAAGCACAGTTTTATCCAATACTCCTGACTCTTTCATCTCCAGCCAGAGGTCATTTCCTTCGCGTGTTCTTTCTCCAACTCCACCAAAGACGGAAAACCCTCCGTGTTCTATGGCAATATTATGGATTAACTCCATAATGATAACGGTCTTTCCTACACCAGCTCCACCAAAAAGGCCGGTCTTTCCTCCCTTGACATACGGAGCAAGCAAATCGATTACTTTTATTCCTGTCTCAAAAATTTCTGTTTTTGGCTCAAGATTGGTAAGGGCAGGTGGTTCTCTATGGATATGATATCTCTTCTCAGACTTTACAGGTTCCCCGTAGTCTATAGGTTCACCCAGTACATTGAAAATTCTACCAAGAGTCTCTTTGCCTACCGGAACAGAAATGGGCGCTCCAGTATCAATGACTTCCATACCTCTTACTAGACCGTCAGTAGATGACATAGCTACAGCTTTTACCCTATTCTCTCCTATGTGCTGTTGGACTTCTGCTACTAAATTTATCTTGCCAGCAGCAGATTCTTGGTCAACCTTAAGAGCTGTATAGATATCTGGAATTTTATCCGGAGAAAACTCCACATCAATTACCGGACCTATGACTCTCACAATCTTCCCAATATTCATACTTTCACCCCTATTTAGCTCTGAGCGTGGAGCTTAGAGAATAGAAAACTATTTTGTCTCTATGCTCTGTGCTCGCTGCTCTATGCTCGATTTTTATTCTAACGCTTCTGCCCCTCCTACTATTTCAGCAATCTCTTGAGTTATCTGCGCCTGCCTTGCCTTGTTATACGAACGAACTAAGTACCCAATCATTTCTTCTGCATTCTCAGTAGCCGCTTTCATTGCTGTCCTTCTTGCTGCGTGCTCGCTTGCTGCTGATTCTAATAATGCCCGGTAGACTACCGCTTCTACATAGGTGGGCAAAATTAAACTCAGCACACCTTGAGCAGATGGTTCAAATATATATTCAGCCCAAATCTCAGTGGCTTTTTCTTCGGACAGTTCTGGCTTCAAAGGAAGGACAATATGCTCAATAGGCCTCTGCTCTACCATTGATTTGAAGCGATTGAATATGAGCGCTACCTTGTCTACTTCATACCCTACATACATGTCTATTAATTGACGTGCAATCTCTCTGGCATGATTAAAGGTAGGAGTATCAGAAATCCCTGTATAGCTTTTTGTTATCTCATAATTCATAAAGCGGAAGTAGCTCTGGGCCTTCCTTCCTATGGTAAGAAGCGCTACTTCCTTTCCCGCATCCCTTTCTTTTTCGTATAACTTCTCAGCTTTACGGATCACGTTAGTATTAAAAGCTCCGCATAATCCTCTATCTGATGTAAAAGCAAGAATTGCTACCCTTCTTTCAGGTTCCCTTATCTCCAATAGGGGATGCTGGATAACACCAGCTCGTTGAGCAAGCCCTTGCATCATCTCAATCATCTTTGCTGCATACGGCCTCGCTGCATTTATCCTCTCTTCGGCGCGTTTGATTTTCGAAGCTGCCACCATTTCCATAGCCCTGGTTATTTGTTTGGTGCTTTCTATGCTTTTGATCCGGCGTCTTATCTCTCGAGTCTTGGCCATTCTTTTTACTCTCTACCTGCAATAAAGGTCTTCTTAAACTCCTCAATCGCACTTTTCAGTACTTCTTCAGTCTTTTCTGATATCTCCCCGTCACTGATAATGGCTTGTCCTATCTGAGGATATCTGACTCTTAAATATTGGAGAAACTCCTGCTCAAAGTCTTTTATCTGCTCAAGATTAACATCGTCCAGATAACCATTGACAACTGTATAGATTATCTGAATCTGTTCATCAACTGACATAGGTTCATATTGGGGCTGTTTCAAAACTTCTACTATTCGGGCGCCCCGTGCTAGTTGAGCTTGAGTAGCCCTGTCTAATTCTGATCCAAATTGGGCAAAGGCCTCCAATTCTCGATATTGAGCCAAATCAAGGCGCAAGCGTCCTGCAACCTGTTTCATCCCCTTTATTTGTGCGGATCCTCCCACCCGTGAAACGGATATACCTACATTGATGGCTGGGCGAACTCCTGCATAGAAAAGTCCTGTTTCTAGGAAGATTTGTCCGTCTGTTATCGAGATAACATTAGTAGGAATATAAGCAGATACATCTCCGGCTTGGGTTTCAATAATTGGTAATGCAGTAAGAGAACCTTCACCCAATTTATCACTTAGCTTTACTGCACGTTCAAGTAACCTGGAATGCAGATAAAACACATCTCCCGGATATGCTTCTCGTCCCGGCGGTCGCCTCAGAAGTAAAGACAATTGACGGTAGGCGACTGCGTGCTTAGAGAGATCATCGTAGATCACTAATACATGCTTTCTACTGAAAGTAAATTCTTCAGCTATGGCACATCCAGCATATGGAGCCAGATACTGCAAGGGGGCCGGGTCGCTTGCCGGTGCATTGACTACAATAGTGTAATCCATAGAATCGTTTTCTTGAAGCTTCTCCACAACTTGCGCTATTGTAGACGCTTTCTGTCCGATAGCCACATAGATACAAATAACATCAGTATTCTTTTGATTGATAATAGTATCAACAGCAATTGCTGTCTTTCCTGTCTGACGGTCTCCGATTATGAGTTCCCGCTGACCTCGCCCAATAGGGATCATAGAATCAATGGCCTTCAATCCTGTTTGCAGAGGCTCTTTTACTGGCTGCCTGTCTACGACTCCCACTGCCCTGCGTTCAACAGGACGATAGTTTTGAGCCTTTATTGGACCTTTACCATCCAGAGGAATTCCTAGTGCATTAACCACTCTTCCGATTACTGCTTCTCCCGTAGGGACGGAGATAATCTTACCAGTACACCTTACCGTATCACCTTCATTTATTGCATTAGGGTCACCGAGAAGAACTGCTCCAATCTCATCCTCCTCCAGATTTAGCACCATTCCATAATTCTCCTCCGGAAATGCCAGCATCTCCCCAGACATTGCATTAGGGAGACCAGTTATTCGGGCAATCCCATCTCCGGCTTCCAGTACAGTTCCCACTTCAACCGGTTTAATCTCTTTCTTATACTCCCTTATCTGCTTCTGCAAAATGGCAGAGATTTCTTCTGGTTTAAAAGTAATAGGCATTTGAAATTACTCACTCCTTAAGTTCAAACGAGACCAAATTATCATGCAACTCATCCAGGCTATGGCGGATACTTCCGTTGATAATCTTATCCCCCAAACGGACAATAACTCCTCCTAAAATTGACTCATCTACCATATTCTTTATTACTACATCCCGTCCAGATACCTCAGACAGTCTTTTCCTCAAACTTTCCATAAGCTCGGGAGTCAGAGAAATTGCCGTCGTGACCTCCGCCATTATTTGGTTTCTCTCAGTTAAAAGAATATCCGAAAACGCCTGTGCAATTTGGGGAATCAAACCCGCTCTCTCCTGCTCCAAAATAAACTCCAGATGTTTCAATACTAACTGGTTGATGTCCTTGCCAAGAATTTCGCGTAGAGCTTTCTTCTTTGCCTCAATGGAGATATTAATGTCTTTCAAAAAGTTTCGCAGTTCGTGCTGTTTCTCGACCAGTTTTCGGATTTGAAAAAGTTCATCCTCAACCTTATCAAGCTGCCCCTCAGCCCACGCTACCTGATAAAGAGCAAGAGCATAAGCTTCGGCCACTGGATCAACTTTCATGAAAATCTCCTACTGCCGAAACATATTCTTCTATCAATTTGATATGATCCTTTCTGTCTAAGGCTTTTTTGGTTATTTGAGCTGCAACTTCAATACTCAAATCTGCTACACGTTTCCGTAGTTCTTCAAGTGCTTTCTCTTTTTCAAGAGAAATCTCTGTTTGAGCACGTTCGACCATAGTCCTTGCTTCTCTATTAGCTTTCTCCACAATCTCTTTTTTCATGTTTTCGCCTAGATTCCGGCTCTGCTCAATAATCTGCTGTGCTTCTTCTCGAGCTTTTGAAAGCTGCATCTTATACTCTTTCAACAACCTCTCAGCCTCCTGCCTTGTCTCCTCGGCTTTTTCCAGAGATTCCCGAATAGTATCAGCTCTCTTGTCAAGAATCCCCAGAATTGGAGGAAAGGCAAATTTGCTCAAGATAAAGAGCAGTATAAAAAATGCTATAGTTGAATAAATTAGTTGATTAACTTGCGGAAGTATTGTCAATTATTCACCCCTTTACTTTCATCTAACTTTTATCCTCGACCAACTAGAATAAAAGCAATCACCAAAGCATAAAGAGCAATAGCTTCGGCAAAAGCGATACCGATAAACATAGCCGTTCTTATAATACCAGCGGCTTCAGGTTGTCGAGCCATACCCTCTACGGCTTTTCCTACAAGAAAACCTATACCAATTCCTGGCCCTAGAGCACCTAAGCCAATGGCAAGAGCAGCCCCCAACAAAGTCAAACCTTCCTGCATCTTTATACCTCCTTCCTAATGCTCCACATGAATAGCTCCACCTATATATATAGCCGCTAAAATGGCGAATATGTAAGCTTGAATAAAGGCAACAAATATCTCGAAAAGATTAAATACCACAACCCCGGCAAAAGGAAGCCATTTAAGATACCAGGCACCGCTCATAGCTAAAAATGTGAAGACTAAAAGTACAAGATGTCCCGCAACCATATTGGCAAAAAGACGGACTGCCAGAGAAAAGGGCCGTGCAAGATGGCTTATCATCTCGATAGGCAACATTATGATCAACATCGGAATAGGAACACCTGACGGTGCAAAGCTTCTTAAATAACCTAGGACACCGTGTTTTCGTATACCTATAAGGTGGTTTGCCACAAAGACAATAACCGCCCAGGACGCAGTAGTTCCCATCAAGCTAGTTGCTGCGAAAGAACCGGGAATCAATCCTAAAAGGTTAGTTACAAGGATGTAGAGAAAAAGGGTAGCGATGAGCGGAAAATACGGCAGACCTTCCTTACCCATAATGTCAGTAACCATTCCCTCCCGGATGAATTCAAAAACAGCCTCTATCATATTCTGAAACCGTGAAGGTACGAGACTTACACGTCTTCCGGCCAGCCACACTAACAAAAAAACGATTAGCAATGATATCCAGAGGACAACTACTGCTTTGGTGATTGACAGATCAATGCCCATAAAGCTCCACTGGAAGTAAGTATGTGCCTCTAACTCCTCCAACAAGTGCTCCATACAATAAGCTCCTTCCTACCAATTACTATCCTGACCCAAAAGTACGGCTAATTCTCATCTCTAAGNNCTCTAAGAACAGCAACAGAGTATATAATATTACAAAACTTTCAAGAACAGCAACCAGCTCAAAGTTACTAAAACGGGCTATCAAGTAAAAAATTACGGCTATTATTGTTAGACGAAACAAGAAACTTAGTACTACTAGATAGGGGAGATGTAAAAAGGGAGTCTTGATAATAAGGGAAAATGACCCACGAGAAAGATAAAAGCTTGCCAGAGCCAGAACTGCCCCGATAGCTAATCCTTTATTATCGTATATACGGTCCAAAAAAATTGGTATGGGAAGAACAACCAAACTTCTAACTAAAAACCCCTTCATTTCCCACTATTATGAGTTCTGCGTTTATTCTGATCTTGTTTTTCAGACCTGGAGATAAGCCGAAAGGCATTCCTAAATCCCGTAATGGCTCCCAGAACAAAGCCTATTACCATTAGATAAGGAAAGGTGTTGAGGTATCTGTCACCCAGGTATCCCAAACCAGTTCCAATCAAAATTGCTACCACTAACTCTATCCCAGTCATACTAGCTTCCAAATCCTTATACAGCTCTGATTTTTTAGGTCTGGGATGTGTCGTAGCTTATACCTCCAAGTGCCATAATTATAATAGATTTCAGAAAATTTAGCGAGCTACAGAAGATCTTAGTCCGCTCTCTACTTGCCGTCCTGTCTTCTTCTATTTCTTTTTATTCTCTTGTACCATTCATCAAGTATTCCCAATCGTCTAGCCAGAAAGAAGCTGAGAACGCTTAAACTTAATATGATCAGTACCTTAAGCAGCGCTTTTTGTCTGGTTGTAGCAAAAGATAGTGCAGCAGCAGCACTGAGCAAAATACACCAAATGTAGATGATTACTACGGTTTGACGGTGAGTAAAACCTCGATTAAGAAGTTGGTGGTGTATATGCCCCTTGTCGGCTTGAATAAGAGACTTATTGTGACGAAGTCTTCGCACGATAGTAAAGGCTGCATCAGAAATTGGAACTCCCAGGATCATCAAAGGCACCAGCAAAGATACAACTACTACGCTCTTCATGACTCCTTGTAAGGTAATCGCTCCTAACATAAACCCTAAAAACATGCTCCCGCTATCACCCATAAATATGCTCGCAGGGTTAAAGTTGTGGGTAAGAAATCCCATAGCGCTTCCTGCTATAGCCATAGTAAGAAAAGCAACAGTGATTTCTCCTGTTTGCAGAGCACAGAAAAAAAGTGTTATCGCAGCGATAAAGGACACACCAGCCGCTAACCCGTCCAATCCATCCATAAAGTTTATGGTATTTATCAAGGTGAGCATCCAAAATAGGGTCACAGGTATGGCCAGTGGTCCAAGGACAATAAGTTCTTTGCCAAAAGGATTTCCAATAAATTCAATCTGCAAACCAAAAACCAATAGGGTTGCCGAGGCAAAAAGTTGACCCATCAACTTTATTTTGGGCGATAGCTCTTTTATGTCATCTGCAATCCCTATAGCAAGCATAATAGAACCCCCAAGTAAAATACCTTTCATCTCCGGAGTTGGTTTTAAAAACTTGAATAGGGCTATAGCTACGGCGATAAGCAGACTGACATAGATGGCGATACCTCCCAGCCTGGGTATCGGCTGAGCATGTATCTTTCTTTCAGAGGGCAGGTCGACTGCTCCTATACGAATTGCTATCCTTTTTACGATGGGCGTAATGGAGTAAGCTGAGAAAAGTCCTACAAAAAAGACTAGGCCATAAACCGATAATGAATCCATAAGGCATCTCTGCAAAAGTTTGCCCAAAAGCCGACGGGCTATGAAATTGATTCTCTAATACAATAAGCTATCTTAACTAGGTATTGTTATTCATGCTCTATCTTTACTAAACGTATTTCTGCCTCATCAAGTATCTCTTTAGCTAACGGATCTGGATAACCCTCCAGATATTTGAACTTCTCAATTCCCCCGTTTACAATCATTTTAGCGCAAAGAACACACGGTTGGTGGGTACAATACATTATAGAGCCTTTAATTTGAATCCCGTGAAGTGCAGCCTGTATTATTGCATTCTGCTCAGCGTGTAGACCACGACAGAGTTCGTGTTTCTCTCCAGATTCCGCTCCATGGCTTTCCCTCAAGCAGCCTACTTCAGAACAGTGTCTTAATCCTGAAGGAGCCCCATTATAACCTGTAGCCAGAATTCTTTTATCTTTTACCAAAATAGCTCCTACCTGCCTGCGCAGACATGTAGATCGCTCAGACACTTGTGCTGCGATTTTCATAAAGTATTCGTCCCAGGAGGGACGTCCCATTTTTTGCTTTAACTTTGAACCGTTTTTTTTGTGTTCCCCTTTTTCCATAATTGTCAGAGTCACTTAGTATCAAAATAAATATTGCTTTGCCTCTTTAATAAAAAGCTTTGAGGTCAGAAAATAACTAAAAGCCAATTTCAAATATCAAAATAAAAAATTAAATAGGAAAAAACATAAATTGGAATTCAAAATAAAATATTTGGATCTTTTTAGACTACTTGCATTCAGGAACATCTGCAATTTATCGGACGGTGGGCATTTGTGCCTTTTAATATTTGATTTCTGATTTTGAAAATTGGACACTCATCATTGTGCATTAGCCATTCTCTTTCTTGAACTCCGGCTTTCCTCTACAATCTTCATATATAGGAAAGTGGTGACATAGCTCTTCTACCCGAGCGCTCACCTCCTCAATGACTTTAGAGTTTCCTAAATTCTCAATAGTTATGGTTATCAAATCAGCGATTTCCTCCATTTCCTGCTCCTTCATACCTCTAGTAGTAACTGAGGGAGTACCCAGCCGGATACCAGAGGTTATGCGAGGACTTCTAGTTTCAAACGGTATAGTATTCTTGTTGACCGTAATCCGCACTTTATCCAGAGCATCTTCTGCATCCTTTCCTGTAATTCCGCGCGAAGTGAGATCTATCAAAACCAAATGGGTATCAGTTCCACCAGAGACAATACGAAACCCCTTGTTCGTAAATACTTCAGCGAGCACCTTGGCATTTTTTAAAACCTGCTCTTGATAATCCCTAAAGCTCTCCTGTTGAGCCTCTTTGAGAGCCACCGCTTTTGCCGCTATCACATGCATAAGAGGTCCGCCTTGAATCCCAGGGAATATACTCTTGTCAATTTCATCAGCAAATTCTTTACGGCAGAGTATCATCCCCGCCCTGGGTCCCCTTAATGTCTTATGAGTTGTTGTAGTCACAAATTCGGCATAGGGTAAAGGATTAGGATGGAGACCTGCAGCAATCAATCCAGCAATATGAGCTATGTCTACCATAAGGTAAGCTCCAACCTCATCGGCAATAGAACGGAATGCCTTAAAATCTATGATGCGCGGATATGCACTCGCACCTGTAACAATAAGTCTGGGTTTATATTTTATAGCTAGCCGACGTACTTCCCCATAGTCAATCTGTTCATTTTCTCTGCTCACACCGTAGGCAACAACATTGTAAAGCTTACCTGAGAAATTTACCGGACTTCCATGAGTTAGATGACCTCCGTGAGAAAGATCTAACCCTAAAATAGTATCTCCTACATTGAGAACAGCAAAATATACTCCCATATTTGCCTGAGCTCCAGAATGCGGTTGAACATTAGCATGCTCAGCTCCAAAAAGCTCTTTCGCTCTTTTCCGTGCAAGCTCTTCTACTATATCTACAAACTCGCAGCCACCATAATATCTGTTGCCTGGATATCCCTCGGCGTATTTGTTGGTCAGAACTGAGCCTTGTGCTTGAAGAATCTCTTCGCTTGCAAGATTTTCGGAAGCTATAAGCTCTATTGTATTTTTCTGTCTTTCCAACTCCTGTTCTATAGCCCTTGCTATCTCAGGATCTACCTCCCAGATATCACCCTTCATTCCTATTCCCTATCTCTAGATACTAATGAAAACAACATTCACCTAACGACCGCAACGAAGCTCTAATTGCGAAAGAATGACTAATGACCAATGTCTAAATTTGTCATTCGACATTGGACATTCTTTAATCATTCGTTATTAAACATTAGCTATTTTCAATACATCAACTACCTGTGGTTCTTGACTTTCTATTCACTGCTTTTACTGTACTTCCTCTCAATTTCCCTTACCTGGTCAAGTCTTCTCTTATGTCTACCTCCTGAAAACTCAGTTTTAAGCCAGATATCTATAATTTCCATAGCCCGTTTCGGATCGATCGTTCGTGCCCCTAAGGCAAGTATATTAGCATCATTATGTTCGCGGCTCAGGCGTGCAGAATCTGCATCACTTACATTAGCTGCTCTTATCCCAGGTACTTTATTTGCAGCAATAGAAACTCCTACACCGCTGCCACATAAGACTACTCCCCGTTCAAATCTGCCTGCCGCTACCTCCTCCGCAACCCTCAGTGCGTAGTATGGGTAGTCAACTGACTCATCGCTATGAGTTCCTATATCAGAAAATTCAATACCTTTTTCAGATAGAAACTCCTTTACCTTTTTTTTTAGTTGAAAACCTGCATGGTCACTACTAAGAACAACTTTCATTGCATAACCTTTCCTGGTTTCCCGCTACTATTCACCAACAAAGAACTGGCTCAGCTCTTTTCTGGAGATAGCACCTTCACGTAGTAGAGCGGGTGGAGTTGCTGTTAAATCTAAGACTGTCGACTCAACCTTTAGTTCTGTGGGACCACCATCAAGAACCAAACTCACACTGTCTGCCAAGTCTTTGACTACCTGTTCGCTCGTTGTAGCACTTATAGCACCAGAAAGATTTGCGCTGGTCACAACTAAGGGAACTTTTACTTCCTTTAGCAAAGCTACGGCTATGGAGTTGCTTGGACATCGTAAAGCTACGGTCCCAGTTCCTGCTGTTACTATATCTGGAATTATTCTTTTGGCTCTCATGACTAATGTAAGAGGGCCAGGCCAGAACTTTTGCATCATTTTCTTTGCTAAAGGTGTTATTCCCTCTATTAAAGGTTCGGCTGCCTCCCAACCCGTTACACATACTGCCAGCGGCTTATTTCTAGATCGTTTTTTTGCTCTATAAACCTTGTTTACAGCTTCTTCCTTCAAAGCATAAGCAGCAAGTCCGTATACCGTCTCAGTAGGAAAGGCAACCAGTCCTCCTTCTTTCAGTATTTTTGCTGCCTCTGCAATAATTGAATTATCTATGTGTTCCGAATCGATTTTTACTACTTTCATGAGCCACCTATAGCTTATATATCCCTTTATACATTAACATCAATATATTATTAATTTTATATTTCTTTGTCTTTAAGTGCTTATATTCACTTGCACCCTAGCACTATTCGGTCCAAGTAACGTAAGTCTTTTATCGTCCTTATGTTTTGGAAACCAGCCTTTTCAAAAATAGAAACTACATTTTCAGAAGAATGTCCAATTTCAACAAACAATATGCCCCCGCTTTTAAGGAAGGAAAATGCCTGCGTAGCTAGAGGATGATAAAATTCTAGACCATCCTCTCCCCCGTCCAGTGCTTCTCGAGGCTCGAATCTCACTTCAGTGGGTAGTAGATCTATCTCATCAGATGGAATATACGGGGGGTTGGAAACTATTAGATCGAACGTGCAGAAAAGCTCAGAAGGAAGTGCTTCTAACATATTGCCACGCTTAAAAGTGATCTTCCCCTCTAACCCATTGAGGGCTGCGTTCTTACGGGCAACCTTTAACGCCAGCGGAGAGGAATCAAGAGCGAAAATATGGATATTACCCAATTCCTGAGCAAGACTTAAAGCAATAGCGCCGCTTCCTGTACCGACATCAGCAGCAATTAGTGGTCTGGTGATTTCCCTACTCAAGGTGAGTACTTCTTCTACGAGCAGTTCTGTTTCTGGCCGGGGAATAAAAACACCTTCCCTAACCATCAGCTGAAGCCTCCGAAATCCCTGTTCTCCTGTTATATATTGTAACGGAACACCGTTTAGCCTATTCAGAAAAGCTTCCTCAAGAATTTTCAGTTTCTGCGGGCCAGGAGCCAAATCGAAGTTCAAATATAAGTCCCACCGAGAGATTTCCAGTATACTCGTTAGAACTATCTCAATTTCCGTTCTTGCATTGGGAATACCAGCTTCTTCTAAAAATCTGGGATATCTGCTCAAAATCTCCTTAATAGTAACTCCTCTTTGTCCCAACAGCATCCTTACACCACTTCTTTTAACTTTTCAGCCCTCTCCGCTGCTGCTAGTGACTCAATGAGCTCACCGAGATCCCCTTCTAGCACACTTTCCAGTTTATGAAGAGTAAGTCCAATACGGTGATCGGTGACCCTGCCTTGCGGAAAATTATATGTCCGAATCCTTTCGCTCCGATCTCCAGAGCCGATTTGAAGCTTCCTTGTCTGTGCTACTTCGGTACGCTGCTTCTCCAACATCCTCTCATAGAGTCGGGCTCGCAAGACCTTCATAGCTCTTTCTCGATTTTGTAATTGAGATCTTTCTTCCTGACATTGAACGACAAGCCCGGTCGGTAAATGAGTAATACGGACAGCAGAATCCGTTGTATTTACAGACTGGCCTCCCGGACCACTCGAGCGGTAAATATCTATACGCAGATCATTAGGATTAATCTCTACTTCAACATCTTCAGCTTCAGGTAAAACTGCAACAGTCGCAGTAGAGGTATGGATTCTTCCTCCAGCTTCGGTGACTGGTATGCGCTGCACACGGTGAACCCCAGACTCATACTTTAGTTTGCTGTACGCACCTCTACCGCTAACTTCAAAAACTATTTCCTTGAATCCTCCAATATCAGAGGGACTGACACTCATTACTTGAGTTATCCATCCTTGATTTTCAGCATATCTTATGTACATACGGTACAAATCACCTGCAAAGAGACTTGCTTCTTCTCCACCTGCTCCCGCCCGTATCTCCATAAGCACATCCTTTTCGTCATTAGGATCTTTAGATATCAGAAGGGAGTGTAGTTCTTGTTCCAGCTCATCTCGATCTTCTCTGAGCCTATGGAGCTCAGTATGCAAAAATTTCTCCATTTCACTATCTGGATTATCTTGCAACATTTCTTCCGCTTCTTTTATATTGGAAAGAATGCTCTTAAACTTACGGATCCTATCAATCAAAGGTTCCATTTCAGCATGAGTCTTAGCATAAATGCTATATTTGGCCCGATCTGAAATAATTTCAGGATCTGCCAATTTCCTGGTCAATTCCTCATATCTTTTCTCAATTTCTTCCAGTTTTTCAATCATATCTATCTCTTTATCCCCTATTAATCATTCTGCTCAAGGTTCAAATCTCTAGGCTCAAGGTTTAAGCCTTAGGCCTCCAATCTTCAACTCAACTCTTGACTGTTGACTCATGACTCTTGACTTCCTAGGCCATGTTCGACTCTATCTCATCCTTGCTCTTTATTCCCTCCAGTTCCAAAAGTTTTTGTAAAGAGACTAAAGCTACTTCAAGTTGGCTTTCGGAGGGTTCTCTGGTCGTTAGCTTCTGCAGCCATAAGCCTGGTGCCATTGCCAATCGCACCAATGGACTGCGTTCAAACTTACCAGCTAATCTAATTATCTCATAAGAAACACCCGCTATCAAAGGAATCAGCAGCAGACGTGAGCCTATGCGAAGCCAAAGCGTTGGCCTACCCAAAAAAGCAAAAATTAGAATTAGTACAACCATGACTACTAATAAAAAAGCCGTACCGCATCTCACATGTAGGGGACTATATTTGGCAGCAACTTCTGCAGATAGCGCTCCTTCAGTTTCATAGGCGTGGATAACCTTATGTTCAGCTCCATGATATTGAAAAAGGCGACTTATGTCTTTTAATCTTGAAATGATAACTATATACCCAATAAAAATACCAATACGAATGAATCCTTCTATTACGTTAAAGAGCACTGTATTGCTCACTACATTATCCAAAAATCGGGCAAAGAACGCTGGCAGGACAATTATCAAAACCAGCGCCAGTACTATCCCCATTACTATCATAAGGGCAATTTCCCGACCTCCAATCTCTTCCTCTTCTTCTCCCAGAGCGTGCTTTGCAGAAAAATTTAAGGCCTTAATACCCATCGTCAAGGCCTCTACCAGCGTAGATATTCCCCTAAGTATCGGTTTCTTAAATATCGGAATTCTCTCAGCTAAGGAATTTATACGGTCACTTTGCAACACAATTTCCTGATCCGGCCGTCTTACGGCTACTACCCAATAGTTCTTACCACGCATCATCACTCCTTCCAGAACTGCTTGGCCTCCGATATAGGACTTTGCCATGCTATCGCTTCCTTTTACGCTGCGGCTTACCACAACTCAAAGCACCCTCAAGGCAGGGGCCTCTCATACAATTTGCCCCCGCATCTGCAAAGAGCACAGGGGCAATCTCCTTTACTAGCTTGAGCATAGTCTGAGCTAATTCTTGAATCTCCCACTGCGCCCTGTTGCAGCATCTCAAGGTAAAGAAATGAAGGAGTTCACGTGCATTCATGGTGACAATGATCTTGCTTTCAATCGCCTGCGGTAAAATGTATCGAGCGTCTTCAGCCGGTACTCCTTTTTCCAGCATCTCAAGATAAAGCCTAAAGGCCAAATTGGAGATTTCCTCAAAGTTCCTTTTAAGGGTTTTCTTGCGACCAACAGAACGAGGAACTATAAATTCAGGTTTCTCCTGGTACTTTACATATCTTTGCGACTGCTGATTGTATGACGCTAAACGGTGTCTTACAAGCTGATGGGTGCAGGTTCGCGAGATACCTTCAATGGCGAAAGTGAATGAGGCATGTTCGACTGCGCTTAAATGACCGGATTTGAGAATTAATCGTAAGAGTTTTTTGATTTCAACTTCAGTCAATTTCTTTTGAAGCTCAACTGCTCCAATAGGAGCGTAACAAAGCCTCGCAGCAGAAGCCACTGTCCTCTCTGGTTGAGGTGTATGCTTAAGTAGCACAACTTGCACGTAATCCTCCAAACAATATAGAAAGACAGAGAGGAGATAAGCTATGAGGTTTCAGGAGTTTTCTCTTTAGGAGACTCCTTTTGAGAAGTTTTGGATTGGACTTTAATACCATATCTCTTCTGAAATCTTTGAACTCTTCCACCAGAATCAACAAGTTTTTGTTTGCCTGTGAAGAAAGGATGGCATTTCGAACATATCTCCACCCGTAATACCGGCTTAGTTGAACGAGTCACAAATGTCTCACCGCAAGAACATGTAACTCTGGCCTCCGTATATTCTGGATGTATCCCTTTCTTCATTTTTTCACCTCTTACCTCCAGGACGTTAGTGAGATTCCTCTAGCTCAAATGTTATTGGCTAAAAACCAATAAAACTGATACCTAAATTGGATAAAGCGAACTTATGGTATCACAGGAAATGCAGATTTACAACTACCGGCAAAGGATCTTCTTAATCAACCGCAGCGGGGGACTTCGCCACGTCTTTGAGGAATTGTGAATTAGTCTTTGTTTCTCGCATCTTGCCGATAAGCAACTCAATAGCAGCGGTAGGATCTAGAGCATGCAGTACACGTCTTAACCTCCAGACCAGCTGTGCTTCTTCAGGATCCATTAGTAGTTCTTCTTTACGTGTACCGGAACGGTCAATATCTATAGAAGGAAAGATTCTTTTATCAGCCAGGCGTCGGTCGAGGTGGATTTCCATATTTCCCGTACCTTTGAACTCTTCAAAAATTACCTCATCCATCCTGCTTCCTGTATCGACCAGAGCAGTAGCAAGAATAGTAAGACTTCCCCCATGCTCGATATTTCGCGCAGCACCAAAAAACCGCTTTGGGGGAAATAGAGCAGTTGAATCCACTCCACCCGAAAGAATACGCCCGCTGGTCGGAACAGTAAGGTTGTAAGCACGGGCAAGTCTGGTGATGCTGTCTAGAAGAATAGTAACGTCCTTACTGTGCTCTACCAACCTCTTGGCTCTTTCCATCACCAGCTCTGCTACTTGAATATGATTTTCGGAGGGTTGGTCAAATGTGGAACTTACTACCTCACCTTTTACCGACCTTTCCATATCTGTCACTTCCTCTGGTCTCTCATCTACCAAAAGCACAATGAGATGAACTTCAGGATTATTGGTTGTAATACTATTGGCAATCTGCTTTAGGATAGTAGTCTTTCCCGCTTTCGGTGGAGATACAATAAGCCCACGCTGACCTTTACCGATAGGTGCAATAAGATCTATAATCCTCTGGGTAATTGCTGAAGGCTCAGTCTCAAGCCTTAGCCTATTCATAGGGTATACGGGAGTTAGGTTGTCAAAGAATCCCCGTGAGCGCGATGATTCAGGATTTTCCCCGTTTACCGCCTCAATTCGCAGTAGCGCATTATATTTTTCACTATCCTTAGGCGGTCTTACCTGACCCTCTACTTCATCTCCTCTTCTCAGATCAAAACGCCTAATTTGTGATAGCGAGACATATATATCACCATCACCAGGTAAATAACCATGTGTCCTCAGGAAACCATAACCATCCGGTAAAATATCCAGTATTCCCCTTTTGAAAAGTAAACCCTCTCCCTCTGCTTGCTCCTTCAAAATAGCCATTATCAATTCTTGTTTTTTCATCTTAGATGCACCGTGTATCCCAAGTTCTGTAGCAATAGGCTGCAATTCGCTCAGGACTTTGCCTTCTAATTCAGATCTGTCCAATCAAAAACACCTCACTATTCGTTATTAGTTGTTCGTTACTCGTTATTAGCTATTCGCAATTGGTAATTAGTTTTTAGGATCTATTCCCAATTTCTAATTCCGAATTTCAAATTTCAAATTTTCTGTTTTACTGACAGTCCCCTTATCTTGTCCCAATCCTCAAGGAATTTGGCTATCCCTATATCAGTTAGAGGGTGTTTTACCATAGCGCGTATTACTTCATAGGGACACGTGCAGATATCGACACCCATCTGCGCTGCTTGAGTAACATGAAGAGGATGTCTGATGCTGGCTGCTATGATTTGAGTATTAAAATCATAGTTTTCAAAGACTTGGACGATTTCAAAGAGGATTCCCATCCCGTCATGACCAATGTCATCAAGTCTCCCAATAAAAGGACTAGCATAGGTTGCTCCTGCCTTTGCCGCAAGTATTGCTTGGTTGGCACTAAACACAAGTGTCATATTAACCTTTATGCCCTCTTGGGAAAGTACTTTAGTAGCAGCAAGTCCATCGGGAGTAACGGGAACTTTTACGACAATATTTTCTGCTATCTTTACCAAATCCCTTGCTTCTTCTACAATATCATCTTTTTTCATGCTAACAGCCTCTGCACTCACAGGCCCTTGTACAATCGAGGCAATCTCTTTAATAGTTGAATAGAACTCCTTTCCTTCCCTGGCACACAGAGTTGGATTAGTTGTGCAACCGCTAAGAATGCCCCAAGAATTTACCTCTTTTATGTGTTTAATATTGGCAGTGTCGATAAAAATCTTCATCCTCTCACCTCTTTGCTTTCTCTTTATCAATATGTCCCGTATCTGATTTAACCGCTGGAGCCATTACTCGTCTTATGATTTCTTCAAGAACCGCTGTGACTGCCACATCGAAATTGTAACTTGGAATAATGGGAACTCCTTGTTCACGGGCTAAGCTTTCTATATATTCACCGATCTTGCGGATATTTTGGAAATTCTTGCGGTATCTTTGAAACGGCCTAGTGGCTTCGGTTTCAATACCTCGAATATAAAAATGGCTTAGGTGTATACTTTCTTCCTCAACGCTAATAATTAGGTGGATTATAAATGCGTCCTCATAATTTTTATAGAGCTTCGGCTCTAAACCCCCCGGTATTAGGTGCACACCCTCGATCACCATCGAAGTTCCCTCTTTTATAGCTCTACCTATTATGGCTCGTATACCTACAATAACTGCTTCCGCTTGTTCCCTAAAACCTATGATTACCGGGTCAGAATTTTTGGGAAGCGGAACCCGCAGAGCCTGCCAGGCATTGAAAGACGAATCATAAATTGCGGGTAGCAGGTGTTTTGAGAGTACAGCACGCATAACTTCTCGTATCGAATCGGTATTTACGATTCGTGTTAAACCCAGGCGATGAGCTACCTCAGAAGCTATACGAGACTTGCCTACTCCGGTTGTACCACCAATTAAAATTATTAGGGGGCGGTCTAATTTAGCCAGGGTCTGCCACTTAAGATAATTCTCTGCATATTCCTCACCAATTTGAGAGTCCAACACATCAAACGTTATGGTCTTGAGCTGATCCATAGTCACTCTATAAATTTTATTGTTCCTCAGATAATCCTCAACGATTTGTGCAACTCGATAAGCTCTACTGGGAGACAAACCTGTTGTCATGATAGAAGACGCCAACAACCCCTTCGAATAAGGTAAGCCGTGCTTCTCATCACTTATAACTATCTGCTTTTGGGATTTCTTACTCTTTTCCAATTCTTATACCTTTTCTATCACTCTCTTAGCCAGCTCAACTGCAAGATCAGAAAGTTCTCCCTCTCCCCCTGTAGTAATAGGTATATTATCTGCGTATACTACCCTAACTCCTTCTTCAAGACCTATTTCGGTAACCACATCAACTGCCGCTGCTTTCAATTCCGTCACGAGCACTTCGTATTTCCCCTTCGCTGATTTAAGATCTTTCCTAAGTTCTTGGCGATTAGCAAGATTTGTAGAGACTCCTACTACTTCACAGGCAAATTCCTGTTCCAGATAATCAGAAATGACCGTGCTTATCATTGGATGCGCTGTGGTTACTAAAAACACTTTCTCTCCCGAAACTGATTCTAATGGGTAAGGTCTGAATATTGTTCTCACTATTTTAATCTCAGGATTTACCTGCCTTATGGTTTTTTCTAAAGCTCCTACCTTCTTTCTGTCCGCTAGTGGCTCCTCACACCCCGTAATTACTGCCATTTCTGACTTTATCAGGCGATAGGGTCCAAAGTACCCGCCGATATATTCTATAGGCTGGTAAGATCCCACAACTGCAATCCAGGCATCCGTCTTTACTGGCGGTAAGGTTGCCCCGCTTCCCTCAAATATAATCAACTGAACATCCAAATTATTAGCAAGCTTAGCACCAGAAACAACATTGGAGATGAAAGGCGCTCCTGCAAGACCTCCTCCGCACCTGCGGCATCCAATGGTTGTAATCCTGCTCGTTAACGCATCTTCATAATAGTCAGATGCAGCGTGTTTTCCCTGTCTACTAGCTTTTAGAAGCTTTGAAGGAGTTAGTTCAATGTCTTCTCCCTCAAGTATTTCAGGTTCAGCAGGTCCACCTCTGCCCATTGCTACTACACATACTCGATATCTTCCCTTTAACTCTATCTCTCTGCTTATATATGCTGAAATTGCCGTTTTTCCTACTCTCTTTCCGGTTCCAATAATGGCAAGAGAAGGTTTCTTGACCACGTCTGCAAAAATGGGAGCATGGAAACGAAAATCCGCACCTACATAAGAAGCTCCAACAGTTAAAGCCAGATTTGCATAGAAAAGTCTTTTTCTGTAATCAACAACTGGCTCATCGCTAAGGTCAAGGAGCAACTCAGGTTGAAGTTCTTTTAAAACATTCCTAATGCTTTCAACGGGATCTGATTCAAAGACTACCGGCAGCCCTAGGCTTTCAAAGTTTACTTTTTCCATAATCTTCTCTGTTCCACCGACAAAAACCGCTGCTAACAATTCATACTCTTTCCTGGCCTCGTCCAACGCTGCTCTGATTACAGGAGGATAATGCTCGCCATCAATTAAGGCGACAGCCCTGGGAAGCTTACCTATACTTCCTATTAAAACTCACCTCCAGGCATGAGTTCCTCATCAACGCGAGGAGACCATTTGCAATAGTTCTTTTCCTCCTCGGAGAAATCGACAATAAGTTCTTTGCCTCCTGTAGTGTATTTACGAAATATAAGAATACGATCCTCCTCAACTTGGATCACGTTATAGCAAGGCCGGGTACGGCCTCTAAGACGAAGAGATGATGCAGTACCAGCATTTATAATAAAGAAATTCTCCAGTCTCCAGGAAAAGGGAACATGCTTATGACCTGTAAGCACCAAATCGACATCTACTTCTAGAAGAACTTGAAGCACATCCCCAGCATCATATACTATATTTCTTTCTCTCCCTGTACCTGGAACAGGTAAGAGATGGTGATGAAGAACAAATATCTTGAAATCATCAGGATCAGAGAAATTCTCCTTAAGCCATCGATAGCGCTCGCGGCCAACTCTTCCATCATCTAAATCCGGTTCTGTAGAATCTATAGCTACAACTGTTATACCATCTTTTTTAAAGATTCCATGGCGGGGTCCAATTAAGTCCTCAAAGTGTAAATAGCCTACGTGCCTTGAATCATGGTTTCCTGGTACAACTACTAGCTCACGGCAATCCAAACGATCTAAAAAAGCCCGGACCCTTCTATATTCTTCGCGAAATCCTTCGCTTGTAAGATCGCCAGTAACCACAATTATATTCGGCCGAAGCTGGTTTAGCTCATCAATAGCCGTCTCCATTAGATTTTCAATGAAATAATATGAGCCAATATGGAAATCCGAGATATGGGCTATAACGATGGGCAGTTTATCTCTGGGTACGTTCTTGGGAAGCATACATTGCTCCGAGAAACTTCTGTTTCTTAAAATCCATTATTTCGCAGAACGTGCTTTTAATTCTTTATTTCTCTCCGCCAATATTCTTTTCGAGCATACTCCAAATGTGAACTATTAAAAATCCTTGATTTCGCTACTTGGATGTTTGTGGTTGAAGAGGGAATGAATATAAGTAGCCTCTTGACAATTGATTGATATTTATGGACTTAAATAGATTTTGAATCACATCCAGGAGAGAGGGAGCACCATATTCTACTATTCCCGGCTCACCTTTTATTTTACCCAATTTAGCGGCAAGGTCAACTGCATCCTGAAAATTTCCAATCTTATCAACCAGCTTAAGACCCAAAGCGTCACTACCCAAGTAGGTAAGTCCGGTTGCAAGTTCCTTGACTGTTCCTACTGGCATCTCCCGGCCTTTGGCTACGTCAGCAATAAATTGACCATAAATTTCCTCGGCCTGTGACTCCAATATCTCACGCTCTTCAGGTGTCAGCGGGCGTGTAGGATTTCCAATATCTTTATATTTACCCCTGGTAATAAAGGTATATTCTACCCCCAACTTCTTCAATAATTCCTCCATATTGGGCACCTCAAGAATTACACCAATGCTTCCTACCGCAGAGGCAGGATTTGCAACAATCACATCTGCAGCACTGGCCGCATAATAAGCTCCTGATGCACCAATATCGCCTATGGAAGCAACCACGGGCTTTTTCACGCGCTTAATCTCTCTGTAAATCTCCTGCGAAGCGGAAGCTGTGCCTCCGGGACTATCAATCCTAAGAAGAATTGACTTAACTGAGAAATCTCTATCTGCTCTTCTAAGCTGAGTAATCACAGTCTCCGGAGAAGTCCCGGCAATTGAAAATATTCCTCCGCCTCCCCCCGACGAAGAAATGACACCCTCAATTCGAACAATAGCAACAGAGCCCGTACCTGGCAATCCCCTTGCTGAACGTCCAATTAACCAGATAAAAAACAGGCCATAGGCAGAAAAAAATATGAAGGCCAGAATTATAATCACTATAATCCATTTACGACTCATTACGCTCCTTTACCCCCTACTTATATATAACATTGCAGTATTTTGACCACAATTGCAGGGCAACAACAACTACAAATTCAAACTTCCGGAGTTTCCATCATCCGCTATTTTGCTACCGCGAGCTATATTCTATTTCGCCAAAAAAATCCTAAAACCTTAAAATTAACCCAAACAAGAATTGTGCTTTCTACATAAATTGATATGTTTGGGCAAATGAGAATTTAGTCTCTTTGAGGTTTTTATCATTTTACTATCCTGATCTTTTCTAATAAAGTCCAGCTATTCCTGTTTTGCTCTATTTCTTTTTCAGGCTTAAGGTTTATTCCATGGTCAGCTTACAATCTCTCTTTCAAGCTTGCCTATTTTTTAGCTCACCATAACCATAGCTGCTTGGATTGCTGCCAAGCATGATGTCATCAGTCCCATATAATTCATCAGGTTCTCTTATAGATCTATGGTACCGAATACCCCTGAAAACAAGCTCATTTACGTTTAAGATCTGCACCTATCTATTATTTCATAGTACGCCTGCTCATATCTATCAGCCATAATCTTGACATCGAATTTATCCTCTATATGCTTTCTGCAGTTGATCGGTTTAATTTCATCTAATCTCTCAACAGCTTCTATTATTCCCTCAAGGGACTCAACTATAAACCCTGTCTCTTTTTCCGCAACTATTTCAGACACAGACCCCTTACGAAAAGCAATTACCGGTGTACCACATGCCATAGCCTCAATCATTACAAGCCCAAATGGTTCAGGCCATTTAATAGGAAAAAGAAGGCAGCGAGCTTTTTGAAGCAGTTTCATCTTTTCTTCCAGGGAAACTTCACCTATGTACGTAATATATTGATCATTTAAGTGAGGTTTAACCATCTCATCAAAATATTCACGATCTTTTTTGTCCACCTTACCTGCCATTATTAAATCGCATCCGCTCCTTTGAGCAGCAGCAATGGCAATATGATTTCCTTTGAGTGAACTTATTCTACCAAGAGAGAGAAGATAGTCTTCTTTATCAGCACAATAAGGATAATCTTTGAGGTCAATTCCATTATAGATGGTATCAACATAGTTTAACTTTGGGAACTCCATTCGCTGACTTTCACTTATAGCACTGTAGAAGAGAGTATTCCTAAAAGCCCAAAAATATGCCTTGTTTTCCTCAGTGAAAATCCCGTGCAGGGTCATCAGCACGGGGGTATCAACCAGCGAAGCGAAGGCGCAGGTACTATAACCGGCATGGTTATGGATAATATCAAACCTTTCGGCCTGACGGAATACCTGGTATAGGTGGAGTACCTCTGGAATAACCTGCCCATGCAAATCCCGTTGAGCTTGAGGGTATACCCATTTAAGGTCAGCCTGGGTGATAGAATCCCCTGTTGCAAAGAGGGTTACTTTGTGACCTCTCCTAACCAGCTCTTCTGTCAAGAGACTCACCACAAATTCTATTCCTCCATAACCTTCAGGAGGAACTCTTTCCCATATTGGAGCGACTTGTGCAATCCGTAGTTCCATAGATTTTGTCAATTCTCAAACTCAATAGAATATAAACAAGGTACGTCCATACTCTTGCTTAAGGAGAGGCCTATTCCCCAAAGCATGAAATGTAAAATCAACAAACAAGAGCTGTAATAGAGTAAAATGGTAACAAAGTAATTGCAAACAACTAATTACGCTATTACCCTGTTGCGCTGTTACTTTCATAAGAAATAATTTTCAATTTTTCATTATCCGCCCTCCACCGCGTCATCGGAGCATTACGGCGGATGAGCTTGTATTTTTTATTTTAATTTTGAATTAGACCAGCCTAGGTTTCGTTTACGGATCCGCGCACAAAAAGGTCCATTAGTTTGTGGCCTTCTGAAAGATAAAATGAGCTTTTTTGAGCTGACATTTCATCGAAGGTAAAATTTCCCGGTTGGTTAGCAGACGAATTATATATGATAAAAGGGACAGGATCAGTTACATGTGTTCGAACCTTGATGGGAGTTGCATGGTCAGGGAGGAGTAGAATCTTAAAATCTCCATCCAATTGCTTTAAAAATGTTTCAACAATTAGAGAATCGAAGTTCTCCAATGCTGATATTTTTGCTTTAATGTCTCCGGTATGCCCTGCTTCATCAGGAGCCTCAACGTGCAAAAAAACCAAATCCACTTCTTCAAGCACTTTTAGGCCATATTGGGATTTAGCCCTATAATCAGTATCAAAGTAGCCTGTTGCTCCCGGCACTTCAATTACTTTCATGCCAGCCAGGCGTCCAATACCTTTTACCAAGTCTACAGCCGAAATCACTGCTCCGCTAATTCCATACTTCTCTTTAATAGTTGGCATCGCTGGACGCTTGCCTTGACCCCATAGCCAGATCATGTTAGCTGGATTTTTTCCTTCACTGACTCGATTTTGATTTACGGGGTGAGCTTGCAAAATCTGATATGATGCCTCTATAAGTTTTATAAGTTCTTCTGCTCCTTTTCCAGTGGGTAATATGTCTTTCAGGTTCCTGCCAACAACATCATGGGGAGGAAAACAATTCATCTTCTGCAATCCATTGTGCCACACCATAAGATGGCGATAGCTCACACCCGGATAGAACGTTACTCTGTCATCACCCAACTCAGAATCAACAGCTTCAATAAGAATGCGAGATTCCTCAGTTGATATGTGACCTGCGCTATAATCAATTAACTCCTGTTCAGATACAGTAACAAGATTACACCTAAAAGCAATATCATCTCTTCCCAACTTTATATCCATACTTGCAGCCTCTAATGGCCCTCTTCCGGTGTAGAACCGCTGCGGGTCATATCCCATAATAGAGAGATTGGCGACATCACTCCCTGGATTCATCCCGGAAGGAATAGTCTTTACGGTTCCAATTAACCCTTTGTTGGCAAGCTCATCCATGTTGGGAAGTTTAGCAACTTGAAGTGGCGTTTTACCACCTAACTCTTTCAAAGGATAATCTGCTGCTCCGTCAGGTACTAAAATGATGTATTTCATATTTTTGCCTCAAGTTTTAAGATACAGGTAGCAAAATGCATGGCTCAAAATATCAAAAATAAAATACCAAATATCAAATACACATACAAAAAGATTAAAAATAAATCCCAAAGATAACCAAAACCCAAATGTCTATATTGCCAAAGGAAACGACAAGAATACAGGTTCAAAAATTTATACATTTTAAAATATGCCCGTACTCCGTCCCGATAATATCGTAACTTTGGAGGATGGAGATTTGCTTAGAATTCAGAATTTGTATCATTTGAATTTCTAAATTTTTGATATGTATTTTTGATTTTTGATATTTGATATTTGATTTATTGTTCTACTCAATAACAATCTTCTCAACTTCTTCTATAGTTGCTTCAACTTCGATAATTCTATTGTTTACATGCGCAGCCATATCAGGATCCTTAAGCCCGTGCCCGGTAAGTATACATACAATCCTACTTTCTTTAGGTACCCTTCCGAGCTCCAGTGATTTAATGAGTCCGGCAACGGAAGCTGCTGACGCAGGTTCTGCAAATATTCCCTCAGTAGAAGCCAATAACTCATAGGCAGAGATAATCTGTTTGTCAGATACCATGTCAATAAAACCTTTGGATTCTTGCGACGCCGCAACTGCCTCTTTCCAGCGAGCAGGATTACCAATCCTGATAGCGCTAGCAATGGTCTCAGGATCCTTAACAATATGGCCCCTTACAATTGGTGCTGCTCCTTCTGCCTGGAAGCCGATCATCTTGGGCAGGTGCGAAATAAGCTCTTTTTCGTAGTAATTCTTAAATCCCGTCCAGTAAGCAGTAATATTACCTGCGTTTCCTACCGGTATAGCTAGATAATCGGGTGCTTCTTCCATCAGGTCACAGATTTCAAAAGCAGCAGTTTTTTGTCCTTCAAGACGGTAAGGATTAAGGGAATTCACCAATGTAATAGGGTGTTTGGCAGTTAGTTCCTTAACAATGCTCAAAGCTTGATCAAAATTGCCCTTTATTGCTATAACTTTGGCGCCGTGAACAATGGCTTGTGCAAGCTTTCCTGCCGCAATCTTTCCTTCTGGAATAAGGACAATTGCTTTGAGCCCAGCCTTAGCAGCATAGGCGGAAGCAGAAGCAGAGGTGTTTCCCGTCGAAGCACACATTATTGCTACAGCTTTCTCCTCTAGAGCTTTACTGACTGCGACTGTCATTCCCCGGTCTTTAAAAGAGCCGGTAGGATTAAGCCCCTCATATTTTAGGTATATTTCAACGTCCAACTGGTTGCTCAGACGCTCTGCTTTTATTAGAGGTGTGTTTCCTTCCTTAAGAGTGCATATTGGAGTTTTATCTGTTACGGGTAGAAAGTCTCTGTAGGCTTCGATTACACCACGCCAGCCATAAGCTTTGCCGAATGGCCGTTCTTGAGGTCCATTAAATAGTTGCTTGTTCAATCTTCGCTCTCCGCTCTTATAACGCTGCTCACTTTACTTACTACATCCAGCTGCCCGATCTCGCTTAAAGCGCGACGCAGGTTCTGCTCTCTTACTATGTGAGTAACGAAGACAAGTTCAGCGCTTTTTCCTCTGGGACCTTTCTGGATAACACTTGCCAGACTAACATTGTGATCTCCGAAAGCCTTTGCTATCTTTGCCAGTACTCCCGGACGGTCCGCTGCTTCCATAAGAAGATAATAGCAAGAATCTATCTCTCCGATCTCCCTAACAGGTTTATCTTTGTAATTCAGAATACGCAGCTTTCCGGTTCCTCCGTATTTTAAATTACGGGCAATGTCTATTATGTCACCTACTACCGCACTTCCTGCCGGCATACTTCCGGCTCCCTGGCCAAAAAACATCACCTCTCCTACTGCATCTCCTTCTACAAATATAGCATTAAATACACCTGACACTGCAGCCAATGGATGGTGAATTGGAATCATCATAGGATGGACTCTTACGTCAAGCTGTCCATTGTCCTCTTTAGCTAAAGCAATGAGTTTAAGTACATAGCCCATTTCTTTCGCATACATAATATCCTGTGGTGAGACTTTCGATATACCTTCAGTATGGACTTGATCAAAGGTTACTCTGCTCCTAAAGGCGATAGAAGCAAGAATAGCAATCTTTGATGCAGCATCAAAACCTTCTATGTCAGCTGTGGGATCACGTTCGGCATAACCTCGCCTTTGAGCTTCTTTAAGGGCATCCTGAAAAGATTCCCCAGCTTCACTCATGCGAGTAAGAATGAAATTGGTAGTACCGTTTACAATACCCATAACCTTAAAAATTTTATTTCCAGCCAAACATTGCATAAGCGGTCTGATTATAGGGATACCACCGCCTACGCTAGCTTCAAAATAAACATCAACCTTCTTCTCCATTGCAAGTTTTAATATTTTCTCACCATGCTTGGCTATAACTTCTTTGTTAGCAGTCACCACGTGTTTGCCAGACTCAATAGCACGAATAATAAAGCCCATAGCAGGTTCCAACCCTCCGAAAACTTCAACTACTATATCAATCTTAGGATCAGAAACAATAGCCTCAAAGTCTTCAGCTATAAGCTCTTTACTGATTCCCAATGCTTCAGCTTTAGAAAAATCCTTTTCAAGAATCGTCTTCACTCTTAGACGCGCCCCAGTTTTTTCTAAAAAATCCTCTTCATGATTGGTCAAAATTTTATAAATCCCCGCCCCTACTGTACCTAAACCAAGGAGTGCTATGTTTATATTGTTTTTTTCCATCTTTCACCACCCTGTAAGTTATGATGTAATCAAACTGCAAATAAGTTAAGAATCCTCAACGCCAAGTAGAAGTTATTTATATCAAGTAAATTCTAAACACGAAATCATAAATAGTCCGTCATATCCAGTTCGGGCTGTGTCGAAGGTCCCATTATCCAGAGCTCTTCTGGTCTGAGCCTCAGGATCAAGGATCTCAGAGCCGAAGGTCTGATTTTGAATTACGAATTTAGAATTTGTTTTGCGTCTAGCTCAAATGATTATATGAACAGGAATATTTTGTTCCTCATAGTCATATTATATATGGTTTTTTCGTTCTCGTTTGTAGCCTATAAATACCAAACCTTGTTTTATTTCAGATTAGGTATTTTTATACAAAAGATACTCTCTGCTGTCCACGGAATTATTGTAGCTACCAATATATTTCTTTTCTTCGCTATCACTTATGTGGATATTAATACTCTCTCCATTCCTCTGTTTTTTAGAGCTATTGGCTTCCTGCTTTTTGCGTTCGGCTCCTATCTACTGGTCTGGGCTGCCCTTTTGCTTAGGGTATCCTTAATCCATCCTGGTCAGAAGGATACATTAATTACCTCAGGGCCTTTTCAATGGTCACGGCATCCCATGTACGTCGGAGGAATTCTGGGCGCATTTGGTATCAGCTTCCTTTACGCATCGCTATTTGCTTTAATCTATTCAATGCTCCAAATTATCGTACTCTACTCCCTCGCCGTAACAGAGGAACTAGATCTCAAACACAGATTTGGTCAAGCATACGAAGACTATGCCAGAAAGACGCCTCGCCTCTTACCTGCCCCAAGAATCTTCAAGCGCAAATAGATAGTTAATGACCAATGACCAAATTCTAATAACGAAAGAATAACCAAATGGCGCTGCAAAATGCAAAAGTAAAAATGCAAAATGACAAATCAAAGTCTAAAAAGACTTGAAACGCTTCGTAGCTGGATTCCCTTAATTTTGATTTTTGCACTGTCATTTTGATTTTTGCACTTTAATTTTTACATTACTTGTGAGGCATTCGTCATTAGACATCAGTCATTGACCCACAGTCCCTACTTCCTATTCAAGTGGCTCATCCAACTCTATCAAATCTTCGTACGACTCTCTTCGGATAATAATTTTAGCACTTCCGTCCTTCACCATCACCACAGCCGGGCGAGGTTGCCTATTGTAATTGCTAGCCATCGAGTAACCATATGCTCCTGTCGCCGGAGTTACCAGAATGTCCCCTATTTCCGGACGGGGAAGCAAAACATCCTTTACCAGAATATCACCTGACTCACAGTGCTTACCGGCAATAGTTACCTTGTAAGTATTATCCTCCTGTCCCTTATTAGCAATGAGTGCTTCATAAACAGCATCGTAAAGCATAGGCCTTATGTTGTCTGACATCCCTCCATCCACAGAGATATAAGTACGCACTCCTGGTATCTCTTTAATCGTTCCTATAGTATACGCAGTTATACCTGCGTTTCCCACGATTGATCGTCCAGGCTCAACTAGCACCTTAGGCATTGCTAACCCTAACGCTGCTGCCTCTTTCTTAATATTGCCAACGATAGCTTTTGCAAACTCCTCAATAGTAGAAGGCTCGTCTTTAGCCTCGTATTTAATCCCAAGTCCCCCTCCAGCATTTAACTCGCCTACTTCGAAACCCGTTTCTTTTTTAACCTCAGCAATAAAATTCATGATAAGTTCAATAGCTCTAGCATAGGAATGAAGAGCAAATATTTGCGAACCTATGTGAACATGAAGACCACTGAGTCTTAATGCCGACAACCCCAGGGCTTTCTTTATAGCCTTAAGGGCTCTTCCTTCAGCAAGTCCAAAGCCAAACTTTGAATCTATCTGGCCGGTTTGAATGTAGCTATGAGTGGAAGGCTTTATTCCAGGAGTTACTCTTAGATATATATCTACAGATTTTTTCTGTTCTTCTGCTAATTGCTGAAGAAGATCAAGTTCATTATCGCTATCTACAACAATGCACCCCACGTTATTCTCTAAAGCCATGGTTAGCTCATCGGTGGTTTTGTTATTTCCATGAAGGTAGATCTTTTCTGGAGGAAAACCTGCCTTAAGTGCAGTATACAGCTCCCCACCCGAGCTTACATCCAAAGAGAGCTCTTCCTGCATAATAAGCTGGCAGAAGGCCACACATATGAAAGCTTTACTTGCATAGACTATTTTACAATCGGGGGCAAGCTCTTTAAAGGCCTGGAGATAAGTGCGACACTGACGTCTTACTGTCTCCTCATCCAAAATAAAAAGTGGTGTACCATATTGTGAGGAAAGTTTAACCACATCACACCCACCGACTTCCAGATGACCTTTTTGATTATATCGAGCAGTAACCGGTAGTACCAAATACACCCTCTGTTTCAAGGAAATTTTTACATGATTTCTTTGTGAAAAAAACTAACATACTGTAAAAAATTAGTCAAAATTATAAAATTTATGATTTATCAACTACCGCAGGTGGAATAGTAATAAATGTTTAGAGTAGTTCCTGATTTTTAGTGCGCGGCCAATTAAGTAGAGTCTATTCTTTCCCTTTCACATAAACCGTTCTTACTGGGAAGGGTATCTCAATTCCTTCAGCTTCAAACCGCTTATGTAATCTTTTTATAAATTCATGCTTGATGAGATACTGATCAACAAATTCGTTCGCGCGCATAATCACCGTAAAATCAATGCTGAAATCACCAAAGTTATTATAACGAATAAATGGTTCAAATTCAGGAATGCCCCCTTGGACTTCTCTCATTACTTCATTTGCCACATCGATAGTAACCTTCTCAACTTTCTCAAGATCACTATCATAGCTTACGCCAACCGGAACAAGTACTGCCAATTCCCTTTCCGGCTGGTAATAGTTTACAACAATCGTAGATGCCAGCTTGGAATTGGGAACAACTATCATATTATTGGGGAGCGCTCTGATCACTGTATTTCTCCAGGTTATGTCTTCAACATAACCCTCTTCACCGCTTTCAAGCTTTACATAGTCTCCCGGCTTGAGCTGTCTTGAAGCGATAATTTGAACGCCGGAAAAAAGATTGGAAAGGGTCTCCTGAAGAGCGAGGGCTACCGCAAGCCCACCAACTCCTAATGCCGTAAGTATAGGAGTAATAGAGATGCCAAGTGATTGGAGTATAACCAGTATGCCTATAATGAAAATTATAACTCTTGTCAGGTTTTCAAATATTGTTGTTGAGGGCATAACTCCCTCTACCCTCTCCGCATAAAGATCAACAAAACCAACTGAAACCTTAGCCAGCACAATAGTCACCGAGAGAATAAGGGTAACTAGCAAAACCTTATGAACTACTGTTAAAAGAACTGGGTGAATAGGAAAAGTCTGGACGGCTCCATAAACGCCTCCAACAACAAACCAGAGGAAGGTCATACCTCGGATGGCTGTTATAATAATAATGTCTCCTTCCCATTTCGTCCTTTCAACTATCCTCCGGAGCCTAGTAAGGATAAGTTTTTCAAAGATTATTCCGAAGATAATTCCACCCGCAATGAAGGCTAAGGGTAAAAGCCATCGTGATATCTGCTGATAATCATTCATCATAGAAGCTCCTCAATTACATTTGCACAGTAGGGAACTGTCTTCTAATGATTGGAGATTTAAAATCTCAGGTACAATACTGGTATTCTTCATCTCAAAGATATTACCTTCCGAGCTATAGATCATTCACATTTAACAGTTCGCCGCTTGCAGAAAAAGAGTTAAAACGAAAAGATATGAACCGCCTTTAAGTTTGCCGGGGCCAGGAAAAAACGATTAATAAAAAACTGGCAAGCAGTGCCATGGCTGCGCCGTAGTAAAAAGTAGCAGCAGGACCATAAACATCCCAAAGCAGCCCGCCGGCAAAAGAGGCAGGTAATGCAGCCAGGCCAATGCTGAAATTGAAGGTCCCCATAGCGGTTCCTCTTAATTCAGCAGGGACGAGGTCCGCTACGAGCGCTCGCTGTACCCCCTCTGTAAGCGCATAGTAAACTCCATATAGTACAAAGAGAACCCAGGCAGTTAAAGGATGTTTGGCAATCGCAAAACCAAAATAGATAAGAGCAAAAACCAGAAAGCCTGCCAGAATAACCTTGCGCCGCCCGATTCTATCTGATATAACTCCCGCTGGTGTCGCAAGGATTGCGTAAATAATATTGAACATGAAATAGAGAAGAATAACCGAACCGATTGCTAATCCTAAATTCTGAGCCCTCAAGATAAGAAAAGCATCGCTTGAATTGCCCAGCATAAAAACAGCAGAAATAATTGTGAAGATAATAAAAGGCCACCCAAGAGCTCCGAAGCTTATGCGCGGTCTTTTAGTGGACCCTTCTAAAGCTTTCGGGAAACTCTCTCTGAGAAAGAAACCTAAAATAAATACAGCCAAAACACCAGGAATGACGGTAAGCCAAAAGACTAAGCGAAAATTGTTTTTAGAAAGAGACATTATATAGAAAGCGAGTAGGGGACCAACTGCCGCACCTACCGTATCCATAGCCCTATGAAAACCAAAGGCTCTTCCTCTATGATTTCCGTCTGTTACGTCTCCAATTAAAGCATCTCTTGGTGCAGTTCTTACTCCCTTTCCTAAACGGTCGAAAAATCTGATTAGAAGCACCTGAGGCCAGGAGCCCGCAAAACCGAGTAATGGCTTAATAGTATTAGAGAGTCCGTACCCTATAAAAATAAGGGGTTTACGCTTGCCGGTGCGATCCGACCACCAGCCTGAAAGGACTTTAAATATACTGGGGGTACTCTCTGCCACACTTTCAATCAGCCCGATAAGAGCTTTGGGAGTATTAAGCACATTAGCAAGGAAGAGAGGTAAAATAGGATAAATCATTTCGCTGGAGATATCGGTAAGCAAGCTTGCGATACCGGCAATTAGCACATTTGTGGAGACACCAAGGCGTACTCTTTCAATCACTTTTTCCTGTGACTTCATTTGCTCACCTTTCTGCAAAAGCTTTTTTGAATAATCCGTCCTGCCTCGCTTTAGTAAAGAGCAATTTCCCTTTGTCTCCTTTAGAAAAGGTAATCTCTCTAACTACCTCTGGAAACGGGCTAATCCCCCTATAATTCCCCTTTAGGAAAGGGGATATATATGTTTGTTCCCCTCTTTTTTAAAGAGGGGTTAGGGGAGATTATGCTTCACAAAAGAGGAGCAGAGGAGATAGCGAGAACTCAATCTAGACGTTTCTTTTTGGATTTCTACTTTCGCCTTTTGAGCTTTTCTTCTCTTCCACCTCGATTCTCAATGCGGCAGACCAGGCTGTCTTCACAAGCTTCACATTCAAACTGAATTGTAGTATGGCTAATACGGTAGTGGTCCCGAAGCAACTCATTTATTTCAGAAAGAATTTCATCACTATGGCTCGTAAGAATGTCATCAATTAACACGTGCCCGCTTAGAGCATGCAGTCCTGAGGTTATCGTCCAGAGATGGATATCATGTACATCCTTAATCCCTTTAATATTCCTTATCTCATCTATAAGCTTTCTCATATTAATATCTCTGGGAACTGCCTCCAGGAGAATGTGCACTGACTCCATAATCACCTGCCAGGCACCTCGAATAATTACAACACCGATAAGCAAACTGATAAGGGGATCAGCCAGATACCATCCAGTAAAAAGAATAATAAGACCTGCTGCAATGACCCCCACAGAGGAAAGAGCATCCCCTAACATATGAAAAAGAGCGCTTTTAATATTCAAGCTTTCCCGGCCGGAACGGGAAAGAATAATTGCGCCTACTATATTCACCAGTAAACCAATAGTGGCAACCACCAGCATAGGTACCGACTTTACTACCGGGGGCTCAAAAAATCGACTGTACGCTTCGTAGAAAATATAGAAAGCAACACCGGCTAGTATCACACTATTAAGCAAAGCGGCAAGAATTTCTATCCTGTAGAACCCATATGTTTTAGTGGCAGTTGCCGGTCGAGTAGCAAAGCTGAGTGCAAAAAGACTCAAGCCCAGAGCCAGTGAATCAGTCAACATATGGCCGGCATCACTCAAAAGGGCAAGGCTGTTGGTAATAATGCCTCCGATGACCTCAGCTATCATCATCAAGGTAGTTATAGAGATGGCTATGGCCAGACCTTTCCTGCTGCTATATGAGAAATTTCCGCCTCTTTCGTGAGTATGACGACTCATTATCTTTTCTTTGTTTCTGCCCATCCTTTTTCTCTCCCTAAGTGGAGGGAATTTGAGGATGAAATCGGTAAAATAAGTAGAAATATCATTTTATATCATACCCAAATTATTCTCGATTTTCCTTTCCTGCACCAAGCTGATCAATTAGGGAGATAAAAACGTCCTCAAGAGAGGGATCAACCGGCTCGACATCATATACCGAAATAGCATGGGAAGTGAGCTCCCCAGAAACCAGAGATATTGCGTGTTCCGGTTCAATCCTTGTTACAACGTGTAACGAATTTCCATGAATTATAACCTCATCCAGCTCAACAATCTTATTTAATGCCTCAAAGGCCTTATCAAGATCTGAAGGAATGACCTCAAGAACAGTTGCAGGCATTTTCTCCGTCTTTATCTCAGCCGGAGTTCCCAGTGCAATAATTTTTCCCTCATAAATAAAGCCGAGTCTATAACAATGCTCAGCTTCGTCCATATAATGGGTAGTAATAAATAGAGTCGTTCCCTCTTCAGCCATATTATAGAGTAGATCCCAGAAATCACGGCGTGCTAAGGGGTCAACGCCCCCTGTAGGTTCATCCAAAAAGACCATCTCGGGTTGATGAATAATAGAACAGCCGAGAGCAAGGCGCTGTTTCCAACCAACAGAGAGATTAGCTGCGAGCTCTCTTTCTCTACCAACCAGATCAGCCATTTTAAACACAAAGCGTTTCCGCTCCTTAATTCTTGACCGCGGGACATTATAAACCCCAGCATAGAATTCCAGGTTCTCCTCTACAGTCAGATCTTCGTAAAGGCTGAACCGCTGAGACATATACCCAATTCGCTTCTTTATTTCCTCAGAGGCTTGTATAACGTCATAGCCGATAACTCTAGCAGCACCTGCGGTAGGATTAATAATGCCGCAGAGCATTCTGATGGTGGTTGACTTTCCAGATCCGTTTGGACCGAGAAAGCCAAAGATTTCACCCCGCCTTATTTTAAAACTAACCCTGTCCACAGCAGTAAAATCACCAAACTTTTTGGTTAGCCCTTCTGCTACTACTGAATAATCCATCTTTCTTCCTTGAGCAAACTAGTTAAGAGAATGACTAGTGGAATTATCAAACACGAAATCCTAATATCCAAATTCTAAACAAACCCAAAATTCCTGCCTCCCGGCAGGCAAATGACCTAAATTTAAAACATTCTGTTTTGAATTTTGAATTTCGAACATTCGATACCGTTTAATGATTAGAATTCCCAGATTGGGGTTTGCACCCAGACATTCCGGATTAGACATTTTTTAGTCATTGGGATTTCGACATTCATCATTAATCAAGCCTCTCTATTATCTTAATCAGCAAGCTTCTTTTGGAACCTTAATACGCTTAAGACAAAGATAATTAAACCCAGACCAGCCATAATCAATGCCTGGTCCCAGAGGATGGCAAGCCCCACACCTTTCAAAAAAATACCTCTAATGATCACCAGAAAATATCTCAAGGGAATTACGTAAGTAATATACTGTAGAACTCTTGGCATATTTTCAATGGGAAATATAAATCCGGAGAGCAGAAATGCGGGCAGAAGAAAGAAGAAAGAGGTAAGCATCGCCTGTTGCTGTGTATGCGATACGGTGGAAATAAAAAGACCGAGTCCTAATGTGTTGAAGATAAAAACGGCACACATTATTAACAACAAACCTACATCACCTCTCAAAGGAACCTGAAACCAAAGTTTTCCTACAAGAATTATTAGAACAACCTCCACAAAGCCAACAACTACAAAAGGAATGGTTTTCCCTAGTATCAGTTCCCAGCGCATAATAGGTGTTACAATAAGCTGCTCAAGCGTTCCCCTCTCCTTTTCGCGGACAATAGCTACCGAGGTAAGTATCATAGTGGTTATCATTAGGATAACACTGATAAGCCCGGGAACCATATAGTTGACACTCTTCAGTTCAGCGTTATACCAGACCCGCTGTCGCAGATCGAGCGAGCTTACGTTTCCTTTTCCCTGCAGGGCCAGCCTCTTCACAATAATCCTAGCCGATTTAGCTTGAACAATCCGAGAGGCGTAGTTCATTGCATTATTGGCAGTACTGGAATCCGATCCATCGAATATTAACTGAATGGTAGCCGTCTGTCCTTTCTTTAGATTTTTGGAGAAATCAGGAGGTATAGCTAAAACAACCGCAACACTGCCCTTATCCATTAATCTCTCCATTTCAGCAGTACTAGCGATATAGTAGTTTATGTCAAAAAATCCAGCATTGCTAAAACTCTTAATCAGATCTCTGCTTGCTGAACTTCGATCCTGGTCGTGGACAGCCGTAGATAGATGTTTTACGTCCGTAGAAACAACGTATCCGAACAATACTAGCTGTACAAGGGGCACTACAAAGATGAGAGGCAGAAGTCTACGGTCACGAAATAATTGTATGAATTCTTTCTTAAGAAGATATGTTAACCTGCTCAATTTTCCTACTCCAGCCGCTTATGAAAACGTAAAGAGCTCACGACAATCAAAACAAAGGCAAAAATACCCAGGGCAAGAGCCTGTGTCCATATTAAAGAAAAGCCAACACCCTTAAGAAAGATGGCGCGAACAATTATTAAGAAATACTTTGCGGGTACCACATAGGTTACAAATTGAATAATTTTGGGCATGCTAGCGATAGGGAAAACAAAGCCGGAGAGCATAAATGAGGGTAGCATGGTAGCCATCCACACCATCATCATTGCTACCTGCATGGAAGTAGCAAGGGTAGAAAATAGCAGACCGATGCTTACGGTACACAACATATAAAGTACCGTCATAGCAGACAAAAGGAATATGCTTCCCCTTAAAGGTACGTGAAACCATACAGTACCCACTACAGAAATTAGGATAGCATCGAGTCCAGCTACTATCAGATAGGGAGTTATCTTACCTAACATCAACTCAAAAGTTTTTACCGGCGACACTATTATTTGCTCAATAGTTCCCTTTTCTTTTTCCTCTACAATAGCAACCGCGGTAAGTACTGCTGGAATCATCATTAACATTAGAGCTATGATGCCCGGCACAATAAAGTTGGCACTCCTGAGCTCAGGGTTATACCAAACACGCTGTCTCGCATCAATAGGTTCAAGTCCTTGTAAGAACACACCTTGACGTTTCAGAGCCTGAAGAGTAATTTTACGGGAATAGAGCTGAAGAATAACAGCAGAATAACCAAGAGCAACTCTTCCCAGAGTAGGATCTGATCCGTCGATTAAAACCTGTACAGAAACGTCCCCCCCAGTCTCCATATCCCGGGCAAAATTCTTGGGAATAACCAAAACTGTTTTAGCGTGACCCCCGTCTAAAGACCGAGTGATCTTCTGCCTATCGTTAAGATATAAACTCAGATCAAAATTTTTAGCTGATCTAAATCTATCAATAAGATCACGGCTCTTTGAGCTTTTGTCCAAATCATAGACAGCCATAGGTATATGCTTTATGTCAAAAGTTAAAGCATATCCATAGAGAACTAATTGAAGAACTGGCATTACCAGAATAATTCCTAAAGTTCGAGGTTCACGAATTATATGCAAGAATTCTTTCCAGATAATAGTGCCAATTCTGGTTTGGTTTCCCTGGCCAAACATTTAAGCAGATTTTCCTTTTCTTGATTTCATCAGATGAACAAAGACATTTTCCATAGAAGGTTTGATTTTTCTTATAGCTTTGATTTCAATCCCAACAGATTTCAATCCCGCCATTAGTAAATTTTTAGCGCGCTCCGAATCCTGCACAGTAACCTGAATAAACTCACCGTATTCCTCTGCTTCTCGAACCCACTCCTGGTTCTTGAGCCATTCCCCTGCTCGCCTTAAGGGTTTCGCACTTATTGCAAAAATTTCTCCAGGCAGTTTATCTTTTATTTCTTGAGGAGTCCCGGTAAGGATTATCTCCCCTTGATCCATAAATGCAACTGAGGTACACTTTTCAGCTTCATCCATATAAGGAGTGGTCATAAAAATAGTAACCCCTCGAGCATGCAATCGAGAGAGAATACCCCACAAATCTCTCCTCGAAAGCGGATCAACTCCTGTAGTAGGTTCATCAAGAAAGAGAACCTCAGGCTCATGGATAAGGGTGCAGGCAAGTGCAAGTTTCTGTTTCATTCCTCCAGAAAGGTGTTCAGCACGTCGATTCTTGAACTCGGTAAGTCTGCTGAAATGAAGGAGTTCGGGAATTTTGCTTACCCGCATCCTCTCCGGTACTTGATAGATACCTGCAGAAAAGTTAAGGTTCTCCAACACGGTAAGGTCTAA
>JABAOF010002281.1_pt6 | contig 79509 bp, 74 predicted proteins | sample 7062171 | NCBI WGS metagenome assembly JABAOF01 (sample SAMN14538628, study PRJNA623070) | marine sediment metagenome | biome: marine biome [ENVO:00000428]; feature: marine pelagic biome [ENVO:01000023]; material: deep marine sediment [ENVO:00002113] | place: India: Gulf of Khambhat ...
TCATCGCCCAGGGACTAGTGGGAATTGGAGCGGGGCTCGCGGTTGGGATTGCTGGGCTCGGTGCAGGTATTGGCATCGCTGCTGCAGGTGGCGCACTTAGCAAGTCTCTTGTTGAAGCACCGGAATCCTTTAGCAAAGGCTTGGTGAGTGTCGTTTTAGCGGAAGCTCTTGGCATCTATGGGTTGTTAGCTAGTTTCATGCTACTCATGCGAATAGATACGGTTACTCTCGAAGCCCAAGGCTTGATTGCCACAGCAGCGGCTTTGGGTGTGGGGCTGGCCGCATTTGGTGCAGGGGTTGGTATTGCAGCAGCAGGCGCATCCTTATCACAAAGTCTTGTTGATCGTCCGGAAGTTTTCAGCAAAGGTCTTGTGAGTGTAGTGTTAGCGGAAGCGCTCGGGATCTATGGGTTGTTGGCGAGTTTTATGTTGCTGATGCGCATCGAAACGGTTTCACTAATTGGTCAAGGGTTAGTAGGTTTAGCTGCGGCATTGGCCATTGGGCTTGCGGCCATTGGTGCAGGCTATGGTATTGCTAAAGCGGGGGCTTCCATCAACCGAACTCTCGTTGTTGCACCTGAAGCATTCAGTAAAGGACTCGTGAGCGTTGTTTTAGCTGAAGCTTTAGGTATCTATGGTTTGCTTGCAAGCTTCATGTTACTTATGCGGATAGATGCAATTTCCGGTATAGGACAAGGCTTCATGGGATTGGCTGCAGCCATTGCTGTTGGTGTTGCAGGTATTGGAGCAGGAATCGGTATTGCATTTGCTGGAAGTGCTTTATCTGAAAGTCTAGGTGAACGTTCAGAAATTTTCAGTAAAGGGCTTATCGGGGTTGTCCTTGCTGAAGCCCTTGCGATTTATGGCTTACTCGCTGGTTTCATGTTATTGATGCGGATTGACACGATTGGGGTTGACCCAGTTGGAATGGCTCAGGGGCTTGTGGGTGTTGGTGCTGGTATGGCTATTGGTCTCGCTGCTTTTGGTGCTGGTATTGGTATTGCGCGTGCAGGTGCCAGCATGTCTCGAACCATTGTGTATGCTCCCGAATCCTTTAGCAAAGGCTTGGTGAGTGTTGTTTTAGCTGAAGCTTTGGGCATCTATGGGTTGCTCACTAGTTTTATGTTGTTGATGCGCATTGATACAGTTACTCAGATTGGCCAAAGTATTGTTGCAGTTTCAGCGGGTCTTGCTATTGGACTTGCGGCTATTGGTGCTGGATTTGGAATTGCCCTCGCTGGTGCGGCTTTATCACGAAGCCTTGCTGCTCGTCCAGAAGTGTTTAGTAAAGGGTTGGTTAGTGTTGTTCTCGCGGAAGCCTTGGGTATTTATGGTTTGCTTGCAAGCTTCATGCTCTTGATGCGTATCGACACAGTTGTCGATGTCACTCCTGGTTTTCTCGCAGTTGGTGCAAGTCTAAGTATCGGTTTGGCGGCTATTGGTGCGGGTATAGGTATCGCAAAAAGTGGATCCGCTTTGTCTGAAGGTTTAGTACATCGTCCTGAGATATTCAGTAAAGGATTGGTAGCAGTTGTACTAGCTGAGGCCTTAGGAATATATGGTCTGTTATCAAGTTTCATGTTGCTTATGCGAATGGAATCGGTCACTTTTTTTGGTCAGGGATTGGTTGGAATTGGTGCAGGTGCTGCGATTGGACTTGCGGCAATAGGTGGAGGGATTGGCATTGCTTTAGCGGGTGCAGCGCTTTGTGTGAGTCTAGTTTCAGCCCCGGACGTATTTTCCAAAGGTCTAGTAAGTGTCGTACTAGCTGAAGCGCTTGGAATCTATGGACTATTAATGAGTTTCATGTTGATTATGCGAATAGATTCAGTTATGGATATAAGCCAAGGATTGATGGGATTGGGAACAGCCCTCGCTGTGGGCTTTGCTTGTTTCGGAGCAGGTTTTGGTATTGCTCATGCTGGTGCTACGTTAGCACGTACAATTTCTTTGGAACCAAGTGCATTCAGTAAGGGACTTGTGGCCGTTGTCCTCGCAGAAGCTCTTGGTATTTATGGGTTATTAGTCGGGTTCATGGTAGTGATGCGAATTGATTCCGCAACCTTACCAGCTCAGGGATGGTTGGCGATTGGTGCAGGATTGGCAATTGGTGTTGCAGGAATTGGTGGGGGTTTAGGCATTGGGTATTCAGGTGAAGCGTTATGCACAGGAATAAGATCAGCACCGGAATCGTTCAGTAAGGGTTTAGTGGCTGTAGTTTTAGCCGAGGCACTTGGCATTTATGGATTGTTGACCGCATTTATGCTGGTGATGCGATTGGACGCCATTACAGATATTGGGGCGTTTGTGGGTGTTGCAGCGGCCGCAACTGTTGGTTTAGGGGCGTTAATGGCTGGGATTGCAATAGGTTGGGCAGGAGCAGGGTTAATTGGGGCTATTGCAAAGAAACCAGGAATTTTTAGTAAATCAATGGTGCCGGTCGTCCTTGCGGAGGCGCTAGCCATCTACGCATTACTAGTCGCGTTTATGCTCATTATGCGTATCTGAAGTATCCTACTTCTCTCTTCCCAAGTTTTTCATAAAAATATGAATCAAGCTTGTTTAATCTTTTATATTAGACGTTAATTTCGGTTAAAGAAAGACTTATTCGCAGTTTAATATTGGCTGTATTTTTCAGCATAATTTTCGAAACCAAGACGCTTTGTTTTTCTAACCGAATTTAGTTTGGTTTAACCTGTAAGTCGCCAAGCGCTCACAAGAAAACAAATAGTAATTTCAATGCACTTAAACATTTAAATTAGAATTGGCAAGCGATTATTCATTTAGTCTCATCACACTAGTCATGGGTGTGTGTTCATTTCCGAGCGAATCGATAATCATTACTTGGTTGATATGATGTCAAATCATTTTCACGATAACTCATGTAATAATTGCGGTCATGAATCCTTCTATGTTAAACCCTATTCACGTGAAGTTCTCTGCCAATCTTGTTTCCAATTATCCATTAAATCTAGGGTTGAAACTACAATCTCAAAATGGAAGATGATACAACCAAGAAATCGGATCGCTATTGCTTATTCTGGTGGGAAAGATAGCACAGCATTGTTAGCTGTTCTTTCTGAATTACAGGAACGATACGATAGTATCGAGCTTGTTGCAATTACAATTGAAGAGGGTATAGCTGAAGCCAGAAATAGAAAACACACTTTGAAGCTTGCTACTCAGATACTCGGTATTGAACATGTTTCTGCATCATACCAGGAGCTCTATGACATTGATCTTGATCAAATTCATAAACATGCAACTAATCTCAACTCTCCCCTTTCAACCTGCGCATATTGTGGTGTTCTCCGACGTCAGGGGCTCAATATCTTGGCTAGGCGGATAAATGCTGACAGTCTCGCATTAGGTCATAATCTAGATGATGAAATACAGTCGATGATGATGAACCTTATCCGAGGTGATATTCAACGGCTGTCTCGAATAAATCCTGTGCTAAAAGGCCTAGAAGGCTGGTTAATCCCTCGGATCAAACCGCTTTTTGAAATTCATGAAAATGAAATCACTCAATTTGTAAAAGGGTTGCATGTACCCTATTACAAATGTCCCTGCCCTTACGGGTCGCAATCATTACGAAGCGAAATTCGTAATTGGCTCAATTCAATTGAGGTTTTCCGCCCAGGCACAAAAAATCATTTACAGGAAAATCTTTGTAGAATTATAAACGTCATCAAAACAGATGATTCAAAATCCTTTCAGGCGTGTCAAAGTTGTGGTGAACCAACATCACGTGTGCAGTGTTCGGCTTGTGAATACATAAAGGAACTATTTTTTTCTGTGAATGGTGAGTGAATTAAATTGGAGAGAACAATGTATGGCTTCTGAAGATCGTTATAGTCGTTTCCGAGTTTTAGATGGCATTGGCCAATCTGGTCTCCAACGAATTCGGAAAGCAAAAGTTGTAGTAGTAGGAATTGGTGGGCTTGGCAGTGTTTCTGCTAGGCAACTAGCATCTCTAGGCGTTGGCACCTTGCGTATTGTTGATCGCGACATCGTGGAAGAATCCAATCTTCAACGCCAATTATTATACACAGCCAATGACGTGGGAAAACCCAAGGTTGAGGTAGCTTTGAATCGGTTGCATCAGATTAATGCCGATGTTAAAGTTGAAGCTATGGCTTTTTCAGTTACAGAAGCAACAGCTGATCGAGTGGTTGAGGGGATGGATGTAGTGGTGGATGGGTTGGATAGTTTTAAACCACGATATGCATTGAATCGCGCATGTGTTCGTCAAAAGGTCCCCTACGTGTTTGCAGGTGCTCTTGCAGGAGTCGGGAATTTGTCGACCATAGTTCCTGGGAAAACTGCTTGTCTAGAATGTGTGTTCAGTGGAATTGATGAGGATCAGCCAAGTTGTGCAACAGTAGGTATCTATCCAACTTTGCTAGGTGTTATCGCTAACCTTCAAGTGCAAGAAGTACTTCACCTTATTCTTCGTCAGCCACCATTGTTGACAAATCAATTGCTGGTATTTGATATCAACAGGTTTCGACTTGATTTGATCCCAATTCAGTCGCATGATGCGTGTCCTGTGTGCGGTCTTGATGCTGAGCTTGTTAAACTTGAGAAAAGTCCAGAACTTGAAATCACGGAACTTTGTACTGAGGAGACTTTCCTAGTGCATTCAAATAACCCAGTTCCCATAGACATTGTTCGAGCAACAGAACTCCTTCGTAAGCATTATCCTATCATTGCTCAGAGTTCTTTAGGTGTTCAAATTCAGTATTCGAAGGGAGTAGAAGTCAGCATTGTCGGTGAAGGTAATATTTTGGTAAAAGGCGTTTCTACTTCGAAAAAAGCTGAAACAATTTATCATCACATCCTAACAGCTATTAGGGCTGCTCTCATTGTTTTTAGTGACTAATCGTGATTGAAACTATCCGAAAATCTAATCCAGAAGACCTTTCAAATGTGCTAGCACTATTGCGCATAGTCGAATTACCTACTGAAGGAGTTAAAGACCATTTCAACACTTTCCTCATAGCCACTGCTCCCAGTGATGACTCACAGAAACACTCCGCACCAATCATCGGTTGCGTTGGCCTCGAACAGTATGGGAAATCTGCCTTACTTCGCTCTCTTGCAATTCATCCAGATTATCAAAACCAAGGTCTTGGAACACAGCTTACAGAAGCAATAATCCAACAGGTCAAAGAGCAAAAGATTCGTTTTCTGTTTTTACTTACAGATTCCGCTGTGGGCTTCTTTCAGAAATTTGGTTTCCAATTGATTGACCGAGAGCAAGTCTTTGAGAATGTTAAACAATCAGTCGAATTTACAGCATTATGCACAACCGCATGGGTGATGCGAAAAACCCTCTAATTGTTTAATCTATGAGTAAACACTAATTCAGAATTATAGAGCATTTCTGCTGATGTGGACCTGATATCTTCTTTACGCTTTTATCTTTCATTGTTACTTTGCCTTTCAAGTTTTGATCAATTACGGAAACTGATTTGCTTTCAAGAGCAAAAGTTATTATTTCCATTAGGGCAACGCATGAGATCCGAGATGAAGGTGGATTCAACACGCTTGAGAAAACGAAAGGCGAATTAGTTCTAATAGAAAAAGAATTCATCTTTCTCGAAGTAACAGGTACTTTCAAGAAAGAGAAGAAACGAATACATGGCTTTCCAGTGGACCGACTTAGAGGCCATAGTTATGAACGATGGAGTGGTGGACCTACAAGTTTGTATTTGACCTTCGATGAAGATTCGGGAAAGACCGCGTATTAAATATATTCTGCTAGGAAAGGGGATTTTGATAAATTCATCGGGAAAGTGAAGGAGCGGAAACCTATCTAGACTCTCCCCTTTTTTTAGAAAATCAAATAATAAGTACATTACTAGCGTAATCTCAATCATTTTTCTTAACTCCCTCTTATTTAATGACGATTTTCAGAATCTACTTTCCTTTCCGAGTATGAATGAATTCTTTATCGGTTTTCCAGAGAGTTGAAGGGTCCCGTTGTTTACCATAACCTAAGATGTGATCAAGGGAAACAAATAGGCGATTGAAAATTGGGAACCGTTTAATGAAGAAGCGTGCTATTCGGTGGGACCAGTGACGATTTTTTGTAAAGGGGCATGAGACTATACAGTTGCTACAATCGTTGCCATTTTGGGTCCAGAAGTGGTAGCAGGTCTCAACGTTTACGTACCATTTCAGAATTCCAGGATTATTAGATTTGCTGGACCCAGACCATGTGGGCTGGTCGTCATATGAGATGGATTGTGCGGGGCAGGATTCAGCGCAGCGTTTACAAGTTTGACAAAAGCGGAGAGCGCCGAACTTTATTGGTTTATCTGGAATCAAGGGAAGATTAGTAAAAATCTTGCATATTCGTAGGTTTGAACCAAATTCGGGGTTGATGAGAAGTCCATGTCGTCCATATTCACCCAGCCCAGCTTCAATTGCTAATGGGACACTTAGCCCCACATTATTGCCTGCAGGGATTGCGTCATAGCCTAGTAAGCGTATGAACTCCGCCATGCAAGATTGAATAAATGCCATACGGGAGTAGCCATTTCCTGTTGCAAAAGATGCAGGATAAGCGGGAGATGTTTGGAGACTTTCAAGATCCATTTCGACTCCAATAATAATGGCGTAGGTAATATGGTCTGGGATGGAAAGTGGCTCTCCTCGCTTATCATGTGAATAAATCCAATCGCGATTAAGATTACATACACCGACGACTGCTGCACCATACGCTTTTGCAGATTGCTTGATAATGTGAGTTATGTCGCGGATCTCTTTTAAAGGCAATTTTCGAATCTCAGGTTGAGCAAGTTCGGCGTCAAATTTTGCTTCTGGTGATGCTTGAAGTTTTTTCCATAAGAATGCTTCTCGGAAATGATCATAAACAGTCCATGCCGCAGAACTGAGTGCTGCATCGGTTTTCGAATAACCTGGTCGCTTTAACTGAATTATTGCGTCTTGATGGGAATAGATGCCAATTAGATAATCGGGAAACTCGGGATCATTCATTACTCGGGCAAAGATGGTGTTATCTTCTCTAAAACGATGAAATACTTCGGTATCAACGACATATGGACTCCTTACCCATTCTTCAAGATTGAATTTCATTTCGTAAGTTTTTTGTTGTCGAACAATCGAAGAAACTTTCGTTTTTGAAATTGCCTCTAATGGGCATTTTGTGATACATACTTCACAAGCCGTACAGAAACTAGGGTTGATTTTTGCTTTTCCTGTTTGTTTCCAAATGGAGATTGGAAATGGACCACTTTTGCGTAGATAGATTGGACAAGCGTCAACACATTCCTGTCGACACTTTGATGAATCACATGTTGACTGATCAACTTGGATTGACAACTCGTGATCCTCTTGTGTCAGGATTATCACTTCTTTGACCGGTTTTCTTTTTGTCTAAGGTTTATTGGGGCTAAATTCTGCACGGTAGCTGGTTTTAGCTTGTACATTGGCGAACGGTTCTAAACGAACAACTGTTAGCTCTTCCGTTGCATCAGCGACAGCAGCATATTTTTCGTGAAGAACGAGATAAACATCAACTTGTTCTTTAACAGCAATATATGCCATACGTTTATCTAAAGTAAGTAGTGCATATCCGTGTTTTTTGGCAAAGGAAATAACTTGTTCATCTGGCTGTCCAACTAGCTCTGGAATCTCATGAACTGAATGGATGGTCCATTTGCGCTGTTCTAGAAGAAGGCGAAGTTGCCCGCTTAGGGTTTTTGGTGACATACTGAGATTTTCATCAAAAAGTAATTCTTTCTTGCCCATAGTTGAACACCTTCCGTTTCGTCCATTAAGTGTTTCCTGTAATCGAACCTTTTTATTTTCAAATTTCGCCAAGCTAAAGGATAAGGGCTCGTCGAATTATATTTGGATCGAGTTGATCGGCTTTACCATTCATGACTGCTTTTAGGTTGAGTGTCTCGTACCATTTCAAATTTAAAAATCCAAGAACAATGCCAAAATGGAAGGGGTACCCTATGAGGGCTTCTTCACTATCTGTTCGGATTTGAATATGAGCATTGTGCTCAAAAACTGCAAGACTTTGTTGAAGTTCATATGCTTCCCAACTTTTTGCAATCAGATCCTTGTAATAGCTGGATTGAAGTATTCGGACACGCTCTTCAAAGTTTCTCGACATAAGGGCTCTATGGCATAATTCCAAAGGTAGCCGATAAGCTGCATTGATTAGTAGGTTTTCCGTTTCGGCTGAAGAAAACCCTAGAGAATGTGTTCGAAGAGTAATCATGAGGTTCATGAGATCAATTTCGGTTCCCACAAGTCTTGCAGTGATTTCGCGATCTTGTCCCTCAAGTTGTTGCACTTCTTTGAAGAGGTTTTGAATCACTAACGCATCAAGTGTGTGTTCAAGGATGAAGAGATTATCTGTTTCCTCATATTGGGGTAGTATTTTTTGGATTTCACTTTGAAAGAATTGTTCTGGAAATTCCGAAACCATCGATCGAAGATCTTTGGCTTCTAAAAGCGCCATAAGTCGATTAGATGTAAAGGGTTCTAAAGGAATGAGTAATTTTTCCGCTGTGGCTTGGTCTGAGCGAGATGTGAATAGTCGAAGGATACTCTTAACAACTTCTTTTTGGAATTTTCTTGTAATCCAAGTCATTAACGTCTGGTTAGCTGTGGGGATGTCATTCTTAATTTCAACAAGGACTCTGTTAAAGTCTTTTTGTAAAACATGTTCAACTTCTATTGGTGAGGTTGTTTCACCCATATCTTGAACGAGGTGAGCGTAGCTAGTAGAATCTAGAATCCTGAGAGCTGCAAACATATCTCGCGCACCAATAAGGGCATCCCACTGTGCGGGTGTGAGAATATCAGCTTTCATGGACCTAATTTTTGCATTTATGAAACTATATCGCGCCACCGACATTATGTATCATCTCGCCTGTTATCTATGATAAACCGTCTCCTTATTCCTTCGTTGCTCTTCTTCCAAATAGCCCTGCAAGATAAAAGAGCGTGCAAAACATCATCAATGTCCCAATTAGGGCTCCAATAAATGCGCCAATTATATCTCCATTTTGCCCAAAAATATAAGGCCCAACAAACCACCCCACAATAGCAAAAATAAGAATTTCACACCCGATTGTTGTATATCGAAATGCCTTTCCCATCGTGCTTGGGGGTTCATCACTCATTTCAGTCACCGAAAGACCCGTTGAGAATAAGTCTTAGTTGAGTTTCGATAGTAGTAATTTTCCCCATTCTTAAGGTTTCGGAAGATTATTCAAATTCAGGAAATTTAAATGATAATATGGCTTGTTGGAACTTTAAAGCCAGCACATCAGGTGTAGGCAGGTTTTATTTGGGTGAGTATCCGAGTATTTTTCGGGTATGCACATGAAAACCGATAACGTTAGAAATTTTAGTTGTGGAAAGAGCCCTAACGTGATGGCGAAAAACGAGAAATGGTCAAATCAGCAGCTAATAGACGAATACTTACTCGCTACCAACTCCGAAACCACAACGCTGCCACTAACATCGAGATTAAAGATATTCTCAAATACTTCTACGGATATCTCGACTAACATCATCCACAACTCACACTTGCAACACTCTCCCCCAAAAACAACAAGACCATCAACACCCTCAACGAACTCTTTGTCGAATATCACAAATACCTCAAGGACATCAAACTAAAGTTGTTCAGACCAGGATCAGATTTAGGTACCCTGAATAAGGGATTAGAATATGGGGCATTGAGAACGTAAATGACTTAGGTTTCGAGAATAACATCGGGTAAGGGGAGTTCTGATGCAATAGCTACTTTCTTGTTAAGGGTTGTATTCGTGAGAGTAATATTGATTATTGGTATTTGAAGTAGAAGAATCCCGATTAGGACTAGCCTAATTCAGACTACTCTTTGCAAACTCTGAAATCTATCCTATATCATCGCTGGAGGCTCGTATAGGCGAATTAATTAATGCTTTCATATACACCGACTGAATCCATATAGGATTCATGAGAGTAGTGGTCTTTTTTTTGGGTCCAAATCCGATGGTGGTTCTTAGGGAAGCGAATCAGAGGGGTCTTCTAATTTAGGGGTTGTTGTCTGATCTTCAACTTGGCTTCGCCAGGTTTTTCGTGTTCCAATACGTTTTCGGAGCTTCCATTGGAGACTTTTTGGTGTCTGTTCGATGGCGGTTTTGATGTCAAGTAAGCGTTGTTGGATTTGTTCGCGTTCTGTGGAAGAAAGAGTGTAATTTTTCATCTGCTGAAGTGTTTTCGCGATATTGGTGGTAACATCATGGTATAAGCCCCAGTCTTTTGCGCAGAGGGTTGCCAAATATTGCACATTAATGACGCCAGGCTCATCGTGAGTCCCTAGTGGTAAATCTTTGATGATGGTTAAGATGTCCTTTACGTCTTTTTCGTTAAGTTGATAAANNTCAGCAACAGATCACTTACAGAAATGGTATAGGCTTCAATTGTTAATCGCTTCCGCAAATCAATGGTGTGTTCCATTCGGAAGGTGTCTAAGAAGACATCAACGTGGTCGGAGGACCCGGGTTTACGGAATAGCATGCGTTCTCCAGCAGTGGCTAAGGCAATCTGGGAATCTTCTTTGTACCCCAGGTTCTCCATTACTTCTAAGATTTGAGCGCTTTGCCTCCGGAGCCCCACTAAATCAATATCAGCATAATCGCGTTCACAAAAATCGATAAATTCACAATGGCGACGGATGGCAAGCCCGCCTATTAAACGGAGCAGCACATGCTTGGTTTGTGCCGCATCTATAATTTGTTGAGCAGCACGAATGCGCTTATCCTGATCCTGAGCGTTCATCAGTAATGAAACCCTCCTGTGACCATTATGCTTATCGTAGGGTTGTGGTGCTACCTTATGAAGCAATCTATCTGACTAAAGAAAAATTGTTTAGAATACGAGGAATAGCGTGATTCCTAAAGTAAGGCACCATAAATTGATTAAAATTCGAACAGCATTTCGCGCGAGGTGGGCAGGGAATTACCGAAGCATCCCCTTTCCCATGAGCGCTCCTAGAAATCGGCTTGGGTAGGCACTATGAAAACCTGAAGCGCTTAGGGCTAGAACGGTCATTCTGTTTCGACATTCGCTCAACTAAATAGGATAAGTCTGTATAGCGTAAAGTTTTATTAGGCAAGGTCATCGTTGAAAGACGATAATCAATTGAAATAGTATTGAATCATTTCGGTGTTGACGTTGAGCGAGGTCATATCTGGTATCCAAAAAGCTGAGGCTCAAGCGACAAAAATTATCGAAGAAGCCCAAGCAAAAGCTGAGCAAATTCAGCGTGATGCTGAAAGACAGGCGCGTGAAATAGAACAAATTGTGCGGCGTGAGCTAGCTGAGAAAATTGAAGTTCAAAAGAAGGGCGTAGAGAAGAAAGCACAAACGCAATCCAAAGCAATTCTTTCTGCAGCGGACCAAGAGGTTGTCTCTCTTCAAGAACAGGGGAAGAAGAACATGAAGAAGACCATTGACTTGATAATTTCTGCGGTCTATGCTTTTGGAGGTGCCAGCAAATGAGCAATTCCTCACCGTCCGCACAAATTCAGCAAACGATTATCAATGATGCAAAGTCGGAAGCTAAACGCATCGTCAAAGATGCAGAAATTACTGCAAAACAACTTATCGAAGACTCTCAAGAAAATGCCCACGCGAATTTAGTCGGTTGGGCGGAACGCCGGAAACAAATGGCACAAGGTTCGGGTGATCGAATCATTGGGAAGGCTCGAAACGATGCGCATATGCGAATCATGACTGCCAAAGCGAATATGATTGATTCAGCTTTTGTACAAGCGCAGAAGCAATTTGAAAAGGAACAGGGAACTGCTAAATACAAAACCTTTCTGAAGAACCTCATAATTAGTGCGGGAGTTCAGATTGGTGGTGGAGATTTGATTGTCCTCGCTCGAAAAGAAGATTTACCAATCATATCTAAGTTCACAGGTCTTGGCACTGCAATCTCTAAGGAGGCTGGCCAAAGTTCCAAGATTTCTGTTGGAAAACAGGTGGTAAACATGATCGGTGGTGTTATGGTTCAGAATAAAGATGGCAACATCACAGTGGATTACAGAATTGAAACATTGCTATCTCAGGTTGAGGTTAAATACAGAAACGACATTGCAAAAATCCTCTTCCCAAAAGAATTGAAAAGTGAAAAAGCAAGCAAATGAACGCGCAGAGCTAGTTGGTTCACTATAAAGATACACAATGTTAAATAAACGAGACGCGCTGAATGCAACGTTGAGAAACACTTGTATTTGAGCTATTATATGAATAGACGGATGTGTCCTTGACGACTGAAAAGCCTCTACCACACACTCAGGACGCAGCTACAGTCATGAAGCAATTGCAGGTAACAATAGAGGGGCTTAGTAAAAACGAGGCACAACGACGATTAGCTGAATACGGTCCCAACACTCTTGAAGAAGCCAAGGGGCCCAATGCTCTTTCTATGTTTCTTTCACAGTTCAAGGAAGCATTAGTGATCATTCTTATTTTTGCTGCAATAATCTCATTTTTGGTCAATGTTTACGCTGGTATGATAACCGGACTTTTTGAGCCTCCCATTGACGCGATCGTTATCATGATTATTGTAATAATTAACGCTATCCTTGGATTTACCCAAGAATATAGGGCAGAGAAATCAATTGAGGCTCTTCAGCAAATGGCAGCTCCTCAGGCTCATGTCTTACGAGATGGAGAACCTGTTGACATTCCTGCCATTGAAGTTGTACCAGGTGAAATTCTGCGGTTAGAGATGGGTGATCGACTACCAGCTGATGCTCGTTTAATTGAGTCACATAACATTTACACCGATGAAGCTTCGTTGACAGGTGAATCAATGCCTGTGAAAAAGGAAGCTGAGACAATCCTAGACCGAAATATTCCATTAGCTGATCAAGCCAACATGGTGCATGCAGGGACTGCTATTACGTCGGGTCGTGGCTTTGCTGTTGTAACTGAAACTGGGATGACTACCGAAATTGGTCGTATCGCTGGATTCATTTCAGAGGTGGGAGAAAAGGAAACCCCGCAGCAGAAGCGAATGCGGCAATTAGGTCGACAACTCGGAATTGCCATCTTAATAATCTGCATGATTGTACTCACAGTTCAGGTTATCGTAGCTTGGTTTATGACTATACTTAGTTTTTCCACATTTCTTGACCTATTTGTTATCGCCGTCGCATTAGCTGTGGCTGCAATTCCTGAAGGGTTACCCGCTGTTGTTACAATCACATTAGCATTAGGTGTTCAACGAATGGTGAGGCGAAATGCCATTATTCGACGCCTTCCGGCTGTAGAAACTCTTGGCTCTGCTGATATAATTTGTTCAGATAAGACTGGAACTCTAACAAAGGATGAAATGACCGTTCGAGAAATCTATGTACCCGGTTATTCCGTTGAGGTTTCTGGAGCTGGGTATTCACCACGTGGGAATTTTTTTGCTGATCACCAGAAAATCACTCCACTAGAAAATGAACAACTCTCTTTGTTGTTGAGAATCGGTAAACTCTGTAGTAATGCAACGGTTCGACAACACAATGGTGTTTGGGAAGTAATTGGTGATCCTACAGAGGGTGCCTTGGTCGTTGCTGCGATGAAAGCCGGCTACACCGACGAACTCTTCAAAGAGTATCCTCGCATAGCTGAACTCCCATTTGACCCAGACCGCAAAAGGATGTCCACACTTCATGATACTCCTGAAAACGAAACCATTGCCTATATTAAAGGTGCTCCTGAAGTTGTTCTCGCGGAAAGTACTCATATCTTCACAAGAAGGGGCATTCAACCTCTTTCTAAGGACCAACGCGCTGAAATCCTCAGCAATAATGATAAAATGGCAAATAAAGCATTACGTGTTCTTGGTATGGCATATCGAATTTGCCCCGAAGATCTCTGTGATATATCTCCAGAAGGGGTGGAAAACAACTTGGTGTTTGTCGGTTTAGTCGGAATGATGGATCCACCTCGCCCAGAAGTCTACGACTCAATTAAAATCGCCCGTGGGGCTGGTATCAAGTCCGTTATGATTACTGGGGACAATCAATATACAGCCGTTGCGGTGGCTAATGAACTTGGTATGTTTGAAGAAGATGATGCTGTGTTAACTGGAATTGCTCTTGACGCCCTTTCAGATGAGGATCTTAAGGATGCAGCCCCACAAGTTCGTGTCTATGCACGAGTATCACCGGAACATAAACTACGCATTGTGCAAGCATTAAAAACTCAAGGACATGTTACAGCCATGACCGGTGATGGCGTTAACGATGCCCCCGCCCTCAAATACGCTGACATTGGAATTGCAATGGGTGTCACAGGTACAGATGTTGCCAAAGAAGCTTCTGATATGATTCTAACTGATGATAATTACGCATCAATTGTAAATGCCATTGAGGAAGGACGCGGGATTGGGGATAACACAAGGAAATTCATCTCCTACCTACTCTCATGTAATGCAGGTGAAATTCTTGTTATATTCGTTGCAAGTATCACCCTTTCCATCTTATTCGGATGGCCACTCCCACTCTTGGCTATTCAGATCCTTTTCATCAATCTCGTTACTGATGGATTACCCGCGCTTGCTCTCGGAATGGATCCAATGGAACCAGACGTTATGAAACGAGGACCCAGAGATCCCCGCGAAGGAGTCATAACAAGACAGGTTTGGATTCTAATCTGGATTGTGGGGATTACAATAGCGTTCGTGACCCTTGGAATTTATTCAGTTTCAATGATTAACTTGACAATAGGACTTGGCCTTTCTCCTGGTGAAGCTGTTTATCGTGCAGGTACACTAGCATTAACACTTCTAGTGATGACACAAATGGTTCATGCCTTTAATTCACGTTCAGGACACCTTTCGGTCTTTCAAGTTGGCTTTTTCAAGAACAAGTATCTCTTACTAGCAGTCGGAATCTCAATTCTCCTCCAACTAGTTATCGTCTATTTCCCACCCCTCCAAGTTGTCTTTCGAACTGTCCCACTTCTACTTCAAGATTGGCTTCTTATCATTTTCCTCTCACTCTCTGTCTTTGTCGTTGTTGAAATCTTTAAATTTGGTATCCGATACAGAGCTCGCCATTCAACTGAGCAATCAACCGTTAGTAGTTGAGAGAAAGAGTTAAGGCAAAATATTGGAAAACAGACAGCATTATCAAATTTCTCAATGTTTTTGTGGTACTGAAAATGGAACTCAAATTAACAAATCGCGGTCGTTGGATTCTTGCATCGCTTCTTCTTTCCATATCTGTAATAATATTCGCAATTGGCTGGACATCGCCTTTCTGGCCTGAGTGGTACCCAATTCTTGGTTCAGACTTTTTCAAAACCATCTTCTTTTTCATCTCTTCTGGAATCTTTGTTATTCTCTTTTTCTTCGGTTTGTATCTTCTCGCCACGACAACATCTCATCCAATCAAACCGAGTTACTCACCTGAAGTTGATGAAATTCCAAATTACATTTTATTCGACTTTTAATTCAACAGATTTTTACCAAGATACAAATCTATAATAGGATATTAGAACGCAAATTGCTATTATTCTCAAGCTGATTGGTAATTGTTCATGTAATTACTTTGGTGAGGAGGTAGGAATTTGACAGATATACGTGATAGGTTACTGACATTGGACCGTAAGGGGCTTGAAAAAGAAGCAGAAAAGGTAGGAGTCTTGATTACAGAACCGATGAGTCGTGCCGAATTGATTACACTTATTGAAAAACAATATGCTCTTCAAGAATTTGGTGAACTCAAATCATTCTCTGAGCATCGGTTCCTGATTGTAGGGCTGTTCTTCGTAACGCTTGCCACATTTATCCTAGCTCTTTTAACATTCTTAGTTACTCTTACTTGGATACTAGCTCCAATTTATATTGTGTTTCGTGGACTTGGTGGATTCTTAATTGCAGCCGCATTATTCTCTCTTGCACTCAAATCAGGTTACAAAAGCATAACACCAATTGTCAGAGCTGTACTCACTATCAGCGCGGTGTTGATTATTATCGTTGTAATTGTTTTTATTCCACTTCCTGCTCAGTGGATTTTGCCATAACTTGAGATTTAGAAAAATACTTGCATAAAAATATGAGGTCATGTGAATGTCGAATAAGACCGACCTTTCATATGAACAAAAACCCGCATTGGAAACCTTTCGTCTTAGTAAAATTTTCCCGCCTGGTGTATTGGCCGTCAACAGGTTAAATCTAAAAATTCGGCAAGGTGTGGTCCATGCTCTTGTTGGTCCCAATGGTGCTGGTAAAACCACAACACTTCGTCTAATTGCAGGTCTCAGTCGTCCAACGCGAGGAAGCATTTTCATCATGGGCTATGATATGCTTCGAGAATCTTGGCAAGCAAAAACCAATCTTGGTTTTCTTCCTGATACTCCCGCAGCTTATGAATCTCTCACTGTCAATGAATTTCTCTCTTTTATAGGGAGTCTATACAGGATTCCAGAAGAAGAATTCAAACAGCGTCGATTGGAATATATCAACCGCTTTGAAATAGGAGGATTCTTGAAGAAATATCTTGGTGAACTCTCTCGTGGGATGTTACAACGAACTCTTTTGAGCGGATTGCTGATCAGAAACCCCAAAGTCTTATTGATGGATGAACCACTCTATGGTCTAGATCCAGAAGGAGGGTATGTCCTAAAACAAGTAATTCGCGAACTAGCTCAAAAAGGAAGTACAGTATTACTTTCTACACACATTCTTAGTGTGGCTGAAGAAGTGAGTGATGAATTTACTATTCTCTCCGAAGGGGTTAAGGTCGCCTCGGGAACCGTTAATAAATTACGCAGAGAAGTTGGTGGCGGGGCAGCTTTAGAGGACTATTATATTAGGACTTTACGGGGGAGATAAGGGTTCTGCAAACGGTTGATACCGCTACAGTGACTCGATGGGAATATCGACGAACATGGAACCATCTACGTAAATCGCTACGTCAACCCTTTTTCATTTCGGTACAAATCCTCTCTCTAACTATTATCGTTCTCATTATCTGGCTGCTTTGGGTCTTCTTATTTTTATTACCTGTTTCTCTTCGAGGTTCCTTGTATTGGTTAATTATCAACAGCGAGCTAATTGGCACCAATACGGTTTGGATTGTCTATGCGATTCTATCCCTCATTATTGCGCAACAAATTGTTAAAGCTATCTTTAGTGTTCCGCTCGAATCTCTATCGGAACAAGCTGATGTAGATTACTTATTTCCCGTGCCAATGCAAGGACATGTTTTCTATACTGCAAAGTATCTTCGGTCAATCCCACGTCGTTTTATGTTATTCTTCTACATAATACTGGCTTTTCAGCCAATCTTGTGGTATTTTGGAATGAATTTTGGTTTAACATTGGGAATGTTTGTTCTCTTTGTTTTCATAACGTTCCTTCTCGCCGAAATCGGCTCGGTTGCGACACACGGACTTTATTCGCTACGAAAATTCGTTTCTCAGCCACGTCATCAACACCGAATATATCAAATAATATTTTTCGTTGCTTTGACAATTGGCACTGTTTTGCTTCTAAGCCCTGTTTGGCTAGTAAACGGTGGACTCGTTCCCTCGCCGATCTATTGTCTTGCATATATGTTGGTATCCATTCTTTTCAGCGGAACCTTACCAGGCTCAGAAGGTAGTTTTACATATCTCTATTATCCTGCAATCCCATGGGTGATATTAGGCCTGATTCTAGCCCTAGCTGCTATTTTGTTTCTCACACGATGGCTAACAGATAAGACTACAGTTGACCTCTATGAAGAAATTGCAGATATTGCACGAAGTAAAGGTAAGCCACGTGGTGCTCTTAGTCAACTTCCAATTAGCTTCTCAGCAGCTAAGACTCCGATTCGAGCTCTCTTTAAGAAAGATTTCATAACAGGTTTACGCAAACAGGGAAAAACCTTCTATCTTATTGGAATTGTTGGGAATTTTGTCTTTTCGTTAGTCTTTGTTAGTCTGATTCCTCTCTTTGGATTCACAATTCCAGTTCCGCCCGAGTTTACCTCTTTCCCTGAGATGATTTATGCCATTATTCTTGTGGTGATAGTTCCCCTCCTTGCGATATCTTCCTCTGATCCCTTTCAAGGTGAATACAACACAATTTACCTACTTCGCTTAGCACCGGTAGCACCTTTTCGTCTCACCTTTATTAAGTATCTTCAATTTCTCGTAACTCCGCTTTGTTTGGCTACTTCCTTTGCTCTTTACTTCGCTGCAATCTTAGGGAGTCTACACGTACTTCCTGTTGCCCTTGCTATTCTCCCACATGCAATTCTCATTGCAACGGCCATTGGCGTCGGATTAGGAAGCCGATATCCCGTAGCCTCACGTGCAAAAAATGAAAAACCTCTTGCTCTCGTAATCACCTTTCCCTTCATTTCTTGGGTAGCGATTATTCCGGTATTACTTTTTCAACTTGGATTCTTACCTGGTGGCGTTACACTTATGCTGTTCGGCTCGCTACTTATCACACCCTATACAATATGCCTTGTACTCATTCTACTTCTTTGGGCTTCCCACTCCTATATACGGCAAGAATAATTAACAAACAGAACCTGTATTTTCGATAAAGGGCTTTCAATCTTGGTGAAAAAATATGAGCCGCTCAAAAATTGTTCTGACAGGAGATACACTAACAATTGATGAAGTAGTTAACGTAGCTCGTTACAACCAACCCGTGAAATTGGGATCTCAAGCAAAGAAGAGAGTTGAAACAGCTGCTCGTCTAGTCTCAGAGTGGGTTGAATCTGGCGAAGTGATTTATGGAGTAACAACCGGCTTTGGTCCTTTTAGCGAAATAATAATCCCTCCTGAGAAATCAAGTGAATTACAATGGAGCCTCATCATTAGTCATGCAACTGGCGTTGGTAATCCCCTACCAACGGAAGTGGTTAGGGCAGCGATATTACTTCGTGCAAATACGCTCGCTAAAGGTTATTCTGGAATACAACCTCAAACCTTAGATTTACTTATTGCGTTGCTAAACGAAGGGGTCCATCCTATTATTCCTGAGAAAGGTTCAGTGGGGGCAAGTGGTGATTTAGCTCCACTGGCCCATTTAGTTCTTGTTTTAATTGGAGAAGGACATGCCGAATACCGTGGCGAAATCTTCTCAGGCGCAGAAGCTCTCAGACATGCAGGTCTCAAACCCATTGAGCTAGCACAAAAAGAAGGAATCGCCTTGATCAACGGAACCCAGATTATGACCGCCATTGCTGCACTAGCGGTGGTAGATGCAAAAAACTTGGTTGCCTCTGCTGAAATCGCTGCCGCTATGTCCATAGAAGCTCTTGAGGGGGTTTTTGATGCATATGATCCGCGTATTCACCTAGTTCGACCACATCCGGGACAACAACATAGTGCTGCAAACCTAGCAGCATTACTAAACAATAGCGGACAAGTTTTAACTTCTCAAACACGTGCACAATATGCAAAGAAGGCCGCGGCTGATTTTCATGATGCCTTCGCTCATGTTTCTGATTATGATACCATTCGATCGATTCTCCATCAGGTTATTCAATCTGTTATTACTCTTGACTATCAAATTCTTGTAGAGCCTCATAAATCGGCAAAGTCTCTAAAAATCAAGCGTGAGCAAATCCAAAAGCATTTCGAGACTCTTGGAGTGTCAGCTGATGCTTTCGAGGCTGCTTTAAAGGTCGCTCAGAACACACGTAGAGTTCAAGATGCCTATTCTCTTCGTTGTACCCCCCAAGTGATTGGAGCTGCTCGAGATGTCATTGAGTATGCTAGGCGAATAGTAAGTATCGAAATTAACTCAGCCACTGACAACCCGCTCATTTTCCCAAGTGACAAAACCTTCCTGTCCGGAGGTAACTTTCACGGTCAACCAATTGCTGTCGCAATGGATTGTCTGAGCATCGCAATTACTAGCGTAGGAAGTATTGCTGAAAGGCGAATTGCCAGATTAATCGATAACAAACTTAGCAACGGATTACCTCTTCTTCTTGTTCACCCTGCCCTTTCCAATTATGGCGTCTATTATGGGCTTGGACTTGCTCATATTACCGCGGCCTCATTGGCAGCAGAGAGTCAAAAACTCTGTACCCCTGCGAGTGTTCGATCCATTCCAACTTCTGCCAATCAAGAAGACCACGTTAGTATGGGAACGATAGCCGCTCGTCATTCACGCGAAATCCTAAACAATGTAGAAAACATCATTGCCATCGAATTGCTTTGTGCCAGTCAAGGTTTAGACATCCGCCAACTGCGTAAACCAGTTAAAATGGGTAATGGAACCAAAATAGCCCACAAATTAGTTCGACAGATCGTACCCCGAAAGATTGAAGCTAATAGCGTACCACGCGATCGGCTCACTCAGGATGTACTCGTTCACCAAGAAATTAACAAACTCTGGTTACTAGTCCATGAAGGTCGCTTGGCAAAGCAAGTGGGAAAATCAACAAAAGGGTTTACTGCCGAATTTTCTGCCTAACACCGAACGAATGTTAAGACGCTGAATAGACCAACCGTCCAGCTTTGATTACTTTGTCCACCAAATTCACACCAAAATGGTAAGGAATATGTTCATGATTCGGCACATCCATAATCACAATATCGGCTTGTTTGTTAGGTTCAAGACTTCCTAAGATATGTGAGCGGTTAATGGCATGGGCGGCATTTATAGTGGCTGCCGAAATTGCTTCTGCTGGAGTCATCCTCATATTCAAGCAAGCTAGCGTCATAATCAACTGCATTGATTCAGTCATGCAGTTTGGATTAAAGTCTGTAGCTATGGCAACGGGTACTCCAGCATTGATGAGTTCACGTGCAGGCGCATATTCTCTTTCCATTAAGACAAATGCGGTAGCAGGTAAGAGAACCGCAATAACCTGTTCTTTTGCTAATGATCTAATTCCCTTCTTTGAGACCTTAAGTAGATGATCTGCAGAGATCGCTCCAACCTCTGCTGCAAGTTCTGCTCCTCCAAAGGTTGTCATTTCATCCGCATGAATCTTCGGGACAAGTCCATGGGCTTTTCCTGCAAGTAGAATACGACGGGACTGATCAATATCAAAGATGCCTTTTTCTGTAAACACATCGCAAAATTCAGCTAGACCTCTTTTTCCAATAGTAGGGATCATCTTCTCAATAATTAAGTTTACATAATTTTCTGGATGTTCCTTATGTTTAGTAGGCACTACATGCGCTCCCATAAAGGTAGGAACGATTTCAATGGGATGAATGAGATTCAAGTCACGGATTGCTAAAAGCTGCTTGTACTCATGCTTCGGTTCAAGGCCATACCCTGATTTTCCTTCAACTGTGGTTGTGCCGTATTCGAGCATGCGGTCCAATGTGGCTTGTCCTTGGCGTACAAGAGTATTCCTGCTTGCTTTTCGAGTAGCTTTTACTGTGACATTTATGCCACCACCGGATTCAAGAATCTCCATGTAGGATTTGCCTTGGATTTTTTGAACAAATTCGCGTTCACGGCTACCCGCAAAAGCTAGATGAGCATGGGCATCGATTAAGCCTGGCAGGACGGTTCGGTTCTTGGCGTCGATAATACGAGGATGACTCCCTGGTTTGACTAAGCGCTTAATGTTCTTGGTAGAATCCACGGCAAGAATTTGGTTACCTCGAATGGCTACTGCTCCATTTTCAATAATTCCTAACTCTCTGAGATCGTGACCAAGTTTTGGGGTATGGCTGGCTCCCTTCAAGGTCAGGAGTTCGTTAGCATTCAGAATGATCAGATCGAGATCTAGGCGTTCCATTACTACATCTGAAGGAAGTTGGGCTTAATAAATCAACATCTTATCGACTTTTGCCAGTCTACTCGTGGCTAAGAGAACTAGCGTGCTTTGGATCAATTTCAGCGAGTTTTCGGTCAATTGCAACTTCAAGTAAATCATCCATCTTAAATCCTTCAAGGCGAAGATAGTAATTCGCTACATCGACGATAGCTTGAATGGGAACAAGACCACAAAACTCTGCACCAACAACGGGTACGCCATATCGGGCGGCTTCAATTTTAACAAGCTCGAATTGACGATAAAGAGGGGATTTTCGAAAATCTGTATTGGTGATTCCAATTTGGGTGATTCCTCTATCTTCCCAAAGACAGCCCATGGCTTTGATTCGGACCAGCCCACCTTTCTTTTTATGTATCGCTTTTGCAACCGCTTTTGCTATACGTAAATCAGTTGTTCCCAAATTAATGTTAAGGCCAACCATTACTTCTCGGGCACCTGTCATTGTGGCTCCAGCGGTTGGATGTGGTTTATTTGGTCCAAAAGCAGGTTGACGTTCAGGATCTTGCATGTTCTTTTCTAGTGCTTCCCATTCCCCTTTTCGAATCCAGTCAACATCACCTTTATCCGGAGTTTCAGCCGCCTCTCCATACAAATAGACCGGTACTTGGTTTTCTTCTGCGAACGCTTTTCCAAATTCCTTCGCCAACTGAATACATTCTCCGATTGTGATATTTCGTATAGGAACAAAAGGTGCAACATCCAATGCACCGATTCGCGGATGTTGTCCCTTATGTTTTCGCATATCAAGGCATTCCACGGCTACTCGTCCAGCGTTGAGTAATGCCGTTTTGCAGGCTTGTGGTTCACCAAAAAAGGTCACGACCAAGCGATTGTATGCGGTGTCGTGCTCATAATCGAGGAGGTGAACTCCTTTACTTTGACGAATCGCTTCAACGATGGCCTCGATTGCTTTCGAGTCATCGCCTACACTAAAATTGGGTACACATTCCACTATTTGTTTCAAGATATCCACCATGCCTAGTTGTTGAGGAAAGGGATTTTGATAACCTGTTCTTTGGCAAATTTAATTGCTTCTTGATATCCTGCGTCAACATGACGTGCAACGCCCATACCTGGGTCTGTTGTTAAGACACGTAAGAGTCTTTGCTCTGCTTCAGGAGTCCCATCTGCGACCGAGACTTGACCTGCTGAGATTGCATATGGAATTCCAACACCTCCTCCTTGGTGTAATGAAACCCATGTTGCCCCTGCGATTGCATTGATGAGTACATTGAGAACGGGCCAATCGGCGATTGCGTCACTTCCATCGCGCATACCTTCGGTTTCGCGGTTAGGAGACGCAACAGAACCTGCGTCGAGATGGTCGCGACCGATCACAATTGGCGCTTTAAGTTTCCCACTGGCAACTAGATCGTTAAGGGCTTTGCCAAACTTTGCACGTTCACCATATCCCAGCCAGCAAACACGGGCTGGAAGTCCTTCGAATTGGACTTTTTCGTGAGCTAGCTTGATCCATCGTTTCAATATATAGTTCTCAGGAAATAGTTCTAGAACCAAATCATCGGTACGGTAAATATCGTCAGGATCGCCGGATAAAGCGACCCATCGGAAAGGACCACGTCCTTCACAGAAAAGTGGACGCACATAGGCTTCAACGAAACCTGGGTATTTCCAGTGGTTTCTTTTTTCATCCCACGAAATAGTGTGTGTATGTTGTCGAAGATTATTCCCATAGTCAAACGCTATCGCTCCCCGCTCTTGAAGCTGTAATATTGCTTTGACGTGGTGAATCATCGATTCTTTTGAATGGCGAATATAGTCTTGGGGATCATTTTCACGTAACCGATCAGCTTCTTCGATACTGTAGCCTGCAGGATAATAACCTGTCAAGGGGTCATGGGCTGCAGTCTGATCGGTAACCACATCCACTTTGATACCTCTTTTGACAATTTCAGGGTGGGTCTCGGCAGTATTTCCGACAAGCGCAATAGATCGAGGCGTTTTCTTATTCAAAGCTTCTTCTGCTAATGCTAAAGCTTCATCAAGACTTTCGGTCTTCATCTCGCAATAGCCTGCGCGTATCCGTTTTTCGATAGAGGCTTCATCAACATCAACTGCGATGATCACACCTTCATTGAAGGTGACTGCTAAAGGTTGGGCTCCTCCCATTGCCCCCACGCCACCTGTAAGAGTGAGTTTCCCCTTTAGGGTTCCTCCAAAGTGTTGATCTGCAACTGCGGCAAAGGTCTCGAAGGTACCTTGAAGGATTCCTTGAGTGGCAATATAAATCCATGAACCTGCAGTCATTTGTCCGAACATTGTTAGGCCTTTCTTGTACAATTCATGGAAATTCTCTTCCGTGGCCCAAAATGGAACGATCAATGAATTGGCAATTAGAGCACGTGGGGCGTCTAGGTGGGTTTTAAAAACTGCTACAGGTTTTCCTGATTGAATTAGCATCGTTTCATTAGGTTCTAATTTAAGCAGAGTTTCCACAATCTTATCAAAACACTCCCAGGTTCTGGCGGCTTGACCGGTGCCGCCATACACTATGAGATTTTCCCAGTCTTTTGCAACATCGGGATCCAGATTGTTTTGTAGCATTCGAAGAATGGCTTCGATCTGCCAGTTCTTACAATGTAACTGCGTTCCACGATAGGCTCGAATCGGTTCGCGCTTCATAGAGATTCAACCTAAATCTTATTTGCAAGTGAGCTTTGTTCAGGGAGTCTTTAAGTGATTTTCTGTCTCTTTGGGGTATTAATTTCCGAATTCAAATTATAGGTCTAGACCTTCCAAAATACTATGAAACGCTAGAAAGTTTGAAAATTTACTTCATGGCTAGTAGATGCTCGAATCAGTGATTATTTATTGATACCCCGTAAACATAATTTACTTATACAGAGCTGATTTCTATGGCAAATACTCGAAAAGTATCCATATCCCGGTGTGAACAAGATAGCTGTTCGCAAATGCAGGATTCAGTTGTCCGTGAAATGAGTTTACGGATATTATTGATTGATTCTCTTGGTGAGGAAGATTTTGCTATTATCCACACATTACCTGATGAACCTCGTGCATTGATTATTGGATTACTCTTCACCTCACGGCTCATTTCTCAGCCTTCTGACGTATTACAAGTAATCGTGAAGAATCGTTTAGCCAAAGTGCGTCTAGCCGATGCCTGCGACCTTCATACTAAAGTCACCGATTTAAAGCCTACAGCTCGATTAGTATCCGGTATATGTGGACCAGAAGAAAGTGCGATTGGGGTTTGGCGAGCTTGTGACCTTCCTGCGGTTAAGACATCTTATTTCATACCTCCGGCGATTATTCGAAAAGCGATTCTACGCCTAGGCGAAGCGATGCAACTGTATCAAACTACAGGTGGAACCCATGGTGCGGCTTTAGCTGATCAGGATGGGCACTTAATGGTCCATGCTGAGGATATTGGGCGTCATAATGCGGTGGATCGTGTTATTGGAAAAGGGCTTGAACGGAAAATTGATCTTTCTACATCCTTTCTTGTATCCTCTGGTCGATTGACATCAGATTTAGTTCTTAAAGTGGCTGTAGCTCAAATTCCTATTTTGGCTTCAATTAGCGCAGCTGTTGATTCAGGGATTGAATTGGCTGATGCTGCAGGCATAACGTTGATCGGGTTTGTAAGAGGTACACGTATGAATGTTTACACACATCCTAGTCGACTAACAACCATTACAGGCTAGCGCACAAAGAGTTTTGGATCAAAACGATCATGTTCACCAATTTGGTCCATACATTCATCACAAAGTGCAACTGGATCTGCAGAAATCCCATAGCTTTGGAAGAATCGGGTAATATTAGTGATATCTCGTAACAGAATTGAACGACCTTTTTTCAGAGTCTGATGTCGCCCAGGTCTCGATGCGAAGTCAATTGCTTGGGGGAAGTCAATTATCCATGGCTCTTGATTTAAGAAGAGGATATTATATCCTGATAAATCGCCGTGGATGATGAATACGCGATAAAGGGTAAAGATACTTTCGATGATTTCACCAAAGATTCGTTGTGGATGCTCAACTGTTGCATCCTTCAGGAGTGGTGCAGCAATTCCATTGTCTCCTAAGAAGCGAGCTGTAAACATGTTATCAATATGTCGGGCGGGAGTTGGAACCTTGACGCCTGCGCGAAAGGCTCGGTCTAAAATCCAGAATTCACGGGCTGCCCAGTAACTCATGATGTCCTTTGAGAAACCAGTTTTTCCGCCCCCCATTTTTTTTCGTTTTCCACCCTTAGCATGTGGCGTGGCATAAAATCGGTAGGCTTTCAAGGCAAGGGGGAAGTCGTGCCAGAATGCATAAAAAACAGTTGCCTCTTTTCCGGCGCTAATTGTTCCACTAACATCGGTCGCTAGCTGAGTGGCAATAGCTTCCGCTCGGACCGAGGATAAAGTAATTTCTGGTAGATCTTCCAATCGTCCTCGTTGGCCATCAATTTTACTCATTTGACGGTGCGCTAGGCTGCGCGTACTGATATATGGTGCTGGGTCATTGGGCACTTTTTTTCTAACTCTTTCTCTTGTTTTGATTCGCCTTGCCGCTATCATCACGAACAACAGAAATACCGGCTTGAAACGCCCGATTCTCTATGTTGTTAAAACGATAGGGTTGGCCAATGATTTTCCCAAAAAACGGGTTATACTAGAGCCTATCTTTGGAGGCTGCAATTACACCTACACTAAAGATAGAATGTTTCCAATGCGAAAAATATACTAAGATTGGCATAATGCAATACACCTCCAATACAATCGAATCGATTATCTGCGCATTCTACCATCCAATATTTAGGTATTACGATTCTCGCCAAAGTTTGCAATACCTGCACAGCTTGACAATCTCCTTATAAAGAATCTTGGAGAACACTAGATATTGGTGCTTCCAATGGATCGGAGTCTACTCGCCGTCCTTACTGGAACAATAACCATGATTTTGTTCACTCTTCTTGCAGGGATCATTCTCATTGACTTATCCATTCGAACATGGTTAATCCCGGTGGGATTCATCATGGCTTGTCTAATTATCGGAGGAGTAGGACGCCTTCGTGTCCTGCATCTCGTACTAATTTCCTTTATTCTTTACATGGGTCTGATGGCGTTTCTCGCACTCAGTGCCACACTTATTGGTGGTATTCAGTTTCATCCTCTGTACTTGGATGCAATTATCTTGGCTTGGAACGATTTTCAATTATTTGTAAATTCGTTCGTACCCTTTATGCCGATTCTTTCGAATTATGCGGCAAGTCTCCGCGAGTTAGCGGGCGGAACATCTATCTTGGCAATTTTTCTTGAATTTCTCGTTGGGTCATTGTTCATTGGCATCATTGGACTGCTTATTACTGGAGTTAGTGGGTATGTAACCCGTCGATCGGATCTGTATGTGGTTACTGCTCCCGAACCTGCTGATCAGGTTCCACCTCTTGCTGAACCCACTGCTGAAACATCAATTGGAGCTGAACTTGCACCTGCTTTTCCAGACGTAGAAAGCGCTGCAGGACATCCTTCTCAAGTGATGCCGGAAGCACCAACACCTCCTATTCCGACTCCACATCCCATCGAAGAGGCTCCTTCTCCTCCTCTTCCATCTAAAGAGGGTTCACCTAGTGCTCAAGCAATTGCCTCATTAAAAGGAAAAGTAACTAAACACCTAAAGGGGACGGGACAACAAGTTCCGGCAGGGCAGTCGCGCTGTCCTCATTGTAATGCTACTATTATACGGGGCTCACAGTTTTGTAATGCGTGTGGAAAAGCAATCTAAGAAATCATCGATCTGATTCTCATTGAACTTATTAGTGCTTGGCAGTTTTGGCGAAAAAATCGGATAAATTAATAACATTTTTATAGTAGAAAGAAGTGTCAAACGCTACTCGGAACCTTAAAAAAGTTTCGTCACTTTGCGCGAGGTTACTCCTCGATTTCATATGCCATCTCTCGCTCTCTCAATTCCCATGGATTCTTTTCATGAGTTTCGAAGAGTTTCCGTCTGTTTCAAATCCCTGTCGGAGTTCCTCCCAAAGGATGTTCATTCGTATATTAGGAGAGACTATATCTCCGCGCAACATCAAAATCATTGGTAGAAAATAAATGGCAAATCCTATTCATAATGATTCATTTGCTCGCTCCCAGCGTCAACGGGAGCAATCTGACGCCGCAGCAGTCCACTGTAGTGACTGTGGGACCTCCGACGTGATTCGTGATCCTGTCCGTGGTGAAGTTATCTGCACAAGTTGTGGACTGGTGCTAGATTCTCATATGGTAGACCATGGACCTGAATGGCGGGCATTTACAAGCGAAGAACGTGATGCGCGAGCCCGTACCGGTGCCCCGATTGATTACACACGTCATGATAAAGGTTTAAGCACCACCATCGATTGGCGAGATCGTGATGCCAATGGTCGAAAGCTTGCTCCAGGTCTGCGAGCACAAATCTATCGGCTTCGTAAATGGCAAATCCGTACTCGTGTTCATTCCAGTATTGATCGAAATCTTGCTCGAGCAATGAGTGAACTCGATCGAATCACTAGTCAACTCAGTGTTCCTCGGCCTGTAAAAGAGGCTTCAGCGATTCTATATCGACGAACTGTTGAACGCCATTTAATTCGTGGACGAAGCATTGAAGCGATGATTGCGGCGTGCGTTTATGCCGGCTGTAGACTTCGACAAGTTCCTCGCACCCTCGATGAGATTGCTCATCATAGTCGGATTAACCGAAAAGAACTGGGTCGCTGCTATCGGCTTCTTCTTCGAAAGCTCGATATGCGGGTACCCATTTCACAACCAACCGACTTTGTTCCTCGATTTGCGCAAGCTCTAGATCTAACAAGTCGAGTCCAACGTCGAGCCATTGACATTCTCGATAAAGCTAAAGCCCAAGGAATAACTGCGGGCAAAGACCCCACAGGTCTGGCTGCAGCGACACTTTATATTGCTTCAATCCAAGAAGGTGAAAGGCGAACTCAACGCGAAATTGCAGCCGTTGCTCGTGTAACCGAAGTCACCGTTCGTAATCGTTACAAGGAAATGGTTCGCGTTCTTGAACTGCTAGTAGAAATTTAATCAAAAATCGAAGCTATCTAGTGGCTTCTTGTTCCTCGTTGGGTTAATCCGATAAAAAAGCGAACATTTAAATACTTGTTCAACTAAAAAATAAATGGGAAAGTTTATAAGGTTATCGTTGAGTCACGCGGCGACATTTACCTTATCTTGCTAGATAATCTACCAAACCAGGTTCTCTTTTGAACCTCTTGGTCGCCTTGAAACACTTTGACGTGATATGCAAAGCACCGTATGCATCCTAAACTTCCCTAACCATATATTAGGAGAAGAATGTACAATGGAAGAAAATTCCTCAATTCATGAAAAACATCGGCAATTCCAAGATTCGCAGGAACACCGTCCATGCCCTGACTGCGGTGAAAGAGATGCGATTCGAGATGAGAGCCGAGGGGAAGTCACGTGCGCGAACTGTGGGCTTGTGCTAGATAAGAATACCATTGATTCTGGTCCTGAATGGCGTGCCTTCACCGTTGAAGAACGTGATAAGCGAGCACGAACGGGAAGTCCCATTAATTATGCCCTACAAGATCATGATCTAAGCACCATGATTGACTGGCGAAATCGTGATGCCGCTGGTCGTCAAATCACCTCCAATCGACGTGCAGAAATTTATCGACTCCGAAAATGGCAGCGTCGATCACGTGTTCACTCAAGCATTGAACGCAACCTTGCCAGTGCAATGAGTGAACTAGATCGACTCAGCAGTCAACTTGGCATATCCCAGACTGTAAAAGAAACAGCTGCTGTCCTGTATCGACGGGCACTTGAACGCCGACTCATCCGAGGTCGCAGTATTGATGCAATGATTGCCGCAGCCATGTATGCAGGTTGTCGGCTTCGAGAAGCGCCCTGTACTCTTGATGAAATCGCCTACCACAGTCGGATTAACCGGAAAGAACTCGGTCGCTGCTATCGGTTACTCCTTCGTCGACTTGACGTCCGAATGCCTATTTCTCATCCAAGTAACTTCATTCCGCGATTCGCTGAAAGTCTTGGGTTAAGTAGTCGCGTCCAACGAAGAGCCATAAAAATCCTCGAAGATGCGCGCTTGAAAGGCATTACTGCCGGAAAAGATCCCACTGGTCTTGCCGCATCTGCACTATATATTTCAGCAATTATGGAGGGCGAACGACGAACGCAACGCGAAATTGCGGAGGTCGCTCGCGTCACAGAAGTTACCGTGCGTAATCGTTATAAAGAACTCGTCCGCGAACTCAAACTCGCTGTAGAATTTTAGTCATCGCGAGTACGAGCTAGACTAAAATAACGGCGTAGCAAAGGAGTTAGCGGAGGCCACGCTTTTTTGTCTTATCAAGTTATTTTTGAAAAACTCTCTCGCAAAGATCTGCTAAAAATCATTGATATGTATGCCAAGAATTGGCTCGCTATCGATGGTACATGGTTTCTAGCGGCTGAGCAAAAATTTGATATCGAAACGGCAATTGAACTAGATGCTGAATCGTGGCGGCGGTTTTCACCTATTGAAGCTAAGCGAATCATGAAGGAAATGGCAATTCCAAATAATTCTGGTTTGATGGGATTGAAAAAAGCTTTACAATATCGAGTCTATGCTCGGTTGAATAAACAATCAATTGAAGACATCGACGAGACTCGATTTGTTTTCCGTATGGAGCAATGTCGTGTCCAAGATGCTCGAAAACGGAAAGGATTGGCTGATTTTCCCTGTAAATCAGTGGGTCTTGTTGAGTATTCCGAATTCGCCAAAACCATTGATCCTCGAATTGTGACACGCTGTCTTGGCTGTCCACCCGACCCACACCCTGATGAATGGTGGTGTGCTTGGGAATTTTTATTGAGAGAATGAGAATCTGTTACAGTGTCCACTAAACTAATACTGCAGAACCTCATAGAGGGTCAAGTAATCTTGGTTAGAATTACCAAATAGGTAATCAACCTATTTTATTCCAAGACGCTTTGTGAATTTTACGAGGATGAAAATGACAAATGCTACGATAATAAAGGTAATTAGCTCACTGATAAAGAGGGCTGGATTGAAAAATAGTGGATATGCACTTGGATTCAGTGTCACCTGATCTGGCGAAAGTAAACCTATAGATAATAAGGTGATGTTGATAATTGGTGTGATCCAGGCTGTAACTAAGGATTGTACCAGTCTGCCAAGATACAGGCCCATTATGAAGGCTACAGCCAGACCCATGACTTTGTATTGATCTAGAAATTCTTTGAATTCTTGCCAAAGGTTTTTCTTTTCCGGCGGAGGTGGAGGAGGTGGGACCAGGGCTTTTCTAATTTGCTTTAGTTCTTCTATCATTTGTTGGTTTGTTGACAATTCCATCACTTCCATGTGGTTGGTAGTCCTTCCCTTTTGGTTCTGACTAAAAGTGTATGGGTGTTACTTGAACCAGATTGATGACATGTATTGTGCTTGATTTGGGGGTAAAGATTATACGTTTAGAGACTTCACTACTCATCGCGACGTGTTATCTGGTTGATGGAAATGAAGTTAACTACTCCTCTGATTCTTGTGAATCTTAAAACCTATAAAGAAAGTTTGGGAAAAAATGCTCTAAAATTAGCAAAAATCGCGGAGGAGGTTACTAGCGAAGTTGGAGTATGTATTGCGCTGGTTCCGCAATTTACTGATCTTCAACGAGTTGCTTCCTCATCTGATGTTCCCGTATTTGCTCAACATGTGGATCCAGTGACTCCTGGTCGTGGCACAGGAGCAATTCTAGCTGAAGCAGTTCTAGAAGCGGGTGCAATTGGAACATTATTAAATCACAGCGAAAGACAATTGAAACTAGCGGATTTAGAGGCAGCATTAGGTCGTGCTAAAGAGGTTGGTCTAAAAGTCTGTGTATGTAGCAACAATCAAGCTGTTAGCGGAGCCGCTGCTGCTTTAGATCCTGATTTCATTGCAGTCGAACCTCCAGAATTGATTGGAACTGGGATTCCTGTAAGTCAAACCCAACCTGAGGTTGTCACCGCCACGGTAAAAACAATACATGAAATCAATCCTAACGTCATTCCACTATGTGGTGCCGGTATATCAACTGGAGAAGATGTTGCTGCGGCTCTGAAGTTAGGGACTCATGGCGTTTTACTAGCTAGTGGTGTAACCAAGGCTAAGAATCCCAAGAAGGTCCTTATGGATATGGCTACCCATGCAAAATAAGTGAGATATCATTCGCTATCTTTCGAAGACACCGAGCGTTGGCGCTCATCGATTTCTGCATATAGTTTAAGTTTTTGGTGTCGATGATTCTTCAATGCAATTTTTATGTCCTGAATAAGGGCGGTCATTTCCGTATCGCTTAATTTGATGGTTTGCGCATTCCCATCACCATCAGCCACACGAACGAAAAATCCTCCTTCCTTTACAAAGCGATCCTTTTTCGTTTCTGGTGGGAAACCATCTACGGTAAGTATTGATGAGATTTTTTGTTCGAAGAAGTGGACAATTTCAGTTACTTTCGTCATAGCTAGTCACCATTGGCTATTGCGATAAGAGCTGATATAAAGCACCTCCTTTTGCGTGATTCTACGTTTTTCTATTCTTCGGCATCATTTCCTGAATTTGCTTCGGTATGCTTTTATGGCTTCTAATGCCTTCCAACTATGCAACAACACATTCAAAGTCTGGTTGGAGTGAAAAACAATGCGCTGGTTTAAACGAAGAAAACAGGATGAAATTGAAAAATCGCCTGAAGAACCCAAAGAGGAAGATTTGACGCCTGACATCAAAACTCCTCTTCCACCTGAGAAGTCAACATTACCGGAAAGTACGCTAGTTTCGTTGACTGATCCGGTTAATGCTTTTATTCAGCGGCTCGGAGACCTTTTAGCCACTCCTGACATTAGTGCAAAAACGAAGGCATTGAATGATACTCGGCTACAGCTTATTGTTGGAGGTGAACCGGTTCTTCTAAAGAAGGAAGGTGTTCAACCTATGGGATTATCACTGGAAAGGAGTGTCCAATCGGATGTCTTCATTCGAATATCTGACGAAGCTGCCGGAGTTTTAGCCATGACTTCAACCCTAGCCGATTTTAAGAAGGTTTACAAAAAAATTGTTGGTGCCACAGGTGTGGCTTCATTTGTAACAATTAAATTCCACACGCCTTTAGACGTTCTCCGTGCAAAAGGGTACTTCAGCGTCGAACTCCTTCGGATTCTTATCGATGCCTAGATTCTTTGAGTTAGCCAACTAGTAATAGTAAAAAAATCAAATCGATCTAAACGAGGATCGGCAGCAGTTGCAAGTCATACGGCGGCTTTGGCTGGTGATGCCCGGCTTTATGATTCTGCTTTTCATCAGACCGGAATAATCATTGCTACCGACTTCGAAGATGGATTTGAAATGACAGAGACCTTGGCTGATCAACCAATTACTAAAGGTAATTGCATACTCATCGTGGCGGACATTTGGTGGCACTGGTGTGGTGACCGTGGATACCTGTAGGGAACTTGGCTTGTCCGTCCCTTAACCTCCTGAAGACACGAAAAGGCTTCTATGCGAGGCGTTTCCGGCCATTGCAGTGTAGATAATCCTATTGACCTCACAGATGAAATAGATGCGAAAAGGTATCAAATTGCTCTAGATGCACTTTTAGGATTAGATCATAATGATGCAGCCATTGTAGTTGTAATGATACAAATAGCTTTACTAGATCTCGATATTGTAGATCGACTTGTTGCGATTATTCGTAAATATAACAAACCACTCGTAGCTTGTACGGCTGGTGGACGGTACACTATGAAAGGTGGAGAACTTCTTGAAAATGTGGGATTTCCTGCCCTTCCTACTCCTGCGAGAGCCGTAAAAGCCATATGCGCACTTGTTAAATTTGGTGAAATCAAACGCAAAGTTGAAAAAAAGACTAACCTTACAAAATTGGACTCTTTGTGGTTAGAACCAACTATCTCTTTTTATGGTGTGTTGGTCTGCTCCCCGATCCGATTCTTCGACATCCTTCCACCATTTTTTACTTGTTCCCTTTTTTGCACGTTTTTCCCAGTTTTTCGTCTTTGGGTGCTCATCAATAGTTTTCAATAATTCTTCGATTTTAGCAACTACAGTATTACTTTCATTTTTTTCAATGAGTTCTTCTGCACAATATTTCTTACAGAACTCCAATGCCTTTCTTAAATTCGCCGTTGCATCATACCAAAATCCCCAATCATCGGACAGGACTTCGGCTATGTAGATTTCATTGATTGTTTTTGGATCCTTATCTGTTGTCCCCACTTCATGACCAGCAAATAATGTGATGAGGTCTTTGATATCTTTTTCATTAATATCATGAATTTGAGTCTTTTCTAAAACAAGATCTGCTAAGGTTATTGTGGGTTTATCAAGACTCAATCGATGAAAGTCATTTTTATGTGCGAATTGAATTTTATGGCTGAAGTCTAAACAGTCTAAAAAAACATCTACATGATATGGCTTTTGAGGATGATGGTAAATGTAGCGGTCTTTCGCTGCAAGTAATGCATACCGATCAACTTCGAATCCTAATTCTTTCTCAAAGAAATTCTCGATTTTTCGTCTTTGAGACTTTGGACCAATTAAGTCAATATCCGTGAAGCTCATCTTTCCTTCTCCAAGCCTATCTAGTGTATGATGTAAACCAATTTTATTTGGCGTTTGCATTCTGATAGCTAAAGCTCCTAAAATGCGAATTGTAACGCCGTATTCCTCGGCTTGATCGACGATGTGGATGGCTTCTTTCAGAAATTCTTTATCAGACATCGGGGCTTTTGGAGATTCATTCATCGAAATATATCATCCTCATATTTTTGGTACAAATGTTTTTACTATGTTTTATATCCTAATGTTTATCTAATTCTGCGAGCCTGTTAAAGATTGGAGATAATTGTTTATAGGCTTCTTTATAGATGGGAAAGAGTTGTGAATATATGTAATATGCATCCTGTTTACATTGTATTTGGGTTTTGATTGGAATTACTTCTAACAGTGATTCGAAATCTGGGAACACATCTAATGCAACAGCTGCAGTTAAGGATGCTCCGATTGAACCCGCGTTTAGGGGTTCCTTTACAATTCGTATTTTTCGACCAGTAACATTTGATATAATCTGCATCCATAGTTTACTTGCTGCTCCTCCACCAACGCCAGAAATATCTTGAATGTGGAAGGGAGCGGTTTCCTCGACTGAATCAAGGATCCATCTGATGTTAAAAGCAACTCCCTCAAGAATCGCACGAATTAAATGACCGGCTGTATGGCCAAGCTTAAGTCCCAAATAGGTTCCTCGAGCATTATGGTCGTTAAGGGGAGAACGCTCTCCTGACATCCACGGCGTAAATAATAATTGATCAGAGCCAGGAGGCACTTTGGTTGCCCATTTATCCATGGTCGAATATGAAAGCGCTTCGGGATTAGGTAAATTAAGGGTTCTTCTCAACATGTCTCGTAGCCAGCGTAACGCGGCTCCTCCTGTTTCCATTTCACCCATGAGAATTTTCTTTTTAGGATCTCCCGAGCACATAGTGAGGTATCGTTTTTGTGGATCTATTATGACTTCTTTTGTTGTTACTCCTATCCACGTAGCTGTTCCAATGCAAACATGACTATCCCCCTCCTTGACGGATCCTGACCCAATAGCCGCAACCGCAACATCGCCTCCTGTTGCAATTACAGGAGTTCCCGTAGGCACACCAACTTCTTTGGCTGCTTTTTGAGTAACCTCGCCTATTATTTCCGTGGAGGGATAGGCGTCAGGAAGTTTCTCAGGTGAAATCCCTGTGATTTCACACACTCGTTCAGACCATTTATGCTTGTTTATATTAAACAGTCCATAAAGTGAAGCATTGCTCCAATCTGTCACAAAATTTCCTGTAAGTTTCAATTCGAGATAATCTTTACAATCCATGAATTTGTGAGTTTTAGCATAAATTTGGGGCTCATTTTCTTTTATCCATAGGATTCGACTGACAATGTCTTTTACAGAAGGAGCCATTCCAAGAACTGGGTAAATCTCATCCACAAATTGTTGAAGCCAATCGCCTTCTTTAGTAGCACGTAAATCAAGCCAATTAATTGAATTACGTAAAGGTTTTCCTTTTTGGTCGACAGGCATGATAGTTATCATTTGAGCAGACGGAGCCAATGCTAGAATTTCATCTGGAGATTTTGCTTTCTTTGCCACTGCCTGTGTAGTTTCACAAAATGCTCTCCACCAATCTTTTGGATCTTGCTCCACCCAATGTGCTTTCGGATAAAGGAGAGGATATTCTCTGTATTCTGAAGCCAGTACGTTACCTTTCAGATCTGTTAAAACAGCCTTATCACCACTGGTTCCAAAATCATGCGCTATTATGTAACCATCTTTTTCACTCATAATTGCTACTCCCTTTGAAGGAAACGAGTATCTTATGATTTGAGAATTTTCTTTATCGCTTCAATAAATCGTTGGTTATTCGCTTCTGAACTAACGGTAACGCGGAAATAAGCGCCTCCAAGTCGGTGACTGGACATATCCCTTGCAAAAATTCCCATCCCTAATAATTTTTCAATTATCTCTTGAGTTTCATGCCCTGTATCACCAGCATTAATTAGCACAAAATTCCCACTGGATGGGAACGTAGTTATCCCAGGAATTTTGTCTAGCTCTCTTCGAATGTAATTCACGCCTTGGTTATTTGCTTGAACCCGCTCACGGAGATAATTAGGATCATCAAAGGCTGCTTCTACTCCCCGTTGTATTGGCATTGAAATGTGAAAGGGTTGTCTTACCCGATTGAAATACTCTATCACGTTTTCATCAGCCATCAGATAGCCAATTCGTAAACCAGCCAGACCCCATGCCTTTGATAATGTTCGAATGAAAACAACATTTCGGTACGAAGCAATAAGATCCGTCATATTTTGATTGATAAACTCTGCATAAGCTTCATCAACAGCAATAATTACATTATTTTTTGCTAATTTCTTAATATCTCTTTTTTCACAATAATTACCTGTAGGGTTATTAGGCGTACAAACAAACACAATTTTTGTTTTCCTAGTAATATTTCTCTCCATCTCTTCAAAAGGATAATCGAAATTCGGAGGATCCATTTTAACGGAGATAAGCTTAGCACCATGAAGATTTGCGAACTTTTCATAAGCAGAAAACGTAGGTGAATGAATTATTACTTCTTGGCCCGGTTCAACAAATGTCCGAATTAAAACATCAATAACCTCCATGGAACCTGAACAAACAGCGATATTTTCAGGTTTCATCTTCACATGCTGAGCAAACCGTTCGCAAAGTCCTGAAGGAGGGGCCGGATAAAGATTCGTTTCTTCTATCTCTTGAATCATAGCCTCAATAACCGCCTTTGAAGGCTGAATTGGGTTTTCATTGGACATCATACGGAGCAGATCTCTGTTAGACCATGCTCGTATGAAATGACTAACATTATAACCAGTTGAGTTTTTCACACACTCACGAACTAGATACGATGGGTCAAACACAGTGAGCACCTACTTGTTTCCTAGGCGTAATTATCTTTTTGAGTTTACGTATAATCAAGCTTCTGGATGTTCGTGTCGATTTGTGTAATTAATACTAGTGGTTGTCGACAGTACAATTAGAAGTGTGTTGAATATTGGCTAAAAAAAGAAAGGGGGGGGAGGGATTCAACCCGATTACTCAGGTGGAATCTCCGCCTGTGCCATACTGATTGTAATGCCCTTAGCCTTGTGGTAGAAGTAACTGATATAGTAGATAATGGGTGCGATAATGAAGGTCACAACGACTGCTAGCATAAATGACCAGTCAATTGCACCTGCTACCGCAGGAGATACGGAAGCATATCCAATGAAAACTGAGATTGGAATCGAAATCAATGAGAATAACGAGATCAGTGGAATACCTGCAATTTTCTTCTTAGCAAAGTCTGGAGCAAGTTCGAAGATATCCTTTCTACGCCATGGAAAGATAATTCCTGCGATGCCCACAATGACCATCGCAATCCACCAGGCAAGAATGCTGTAGGTGAAGTAATCGAGTGCTGTGGTGTAGATGTAGAGTATATTCATTATCATAGTGATGATGAATGTCACTAGAATAGCAACCCATGGTGCCCTGAATCGCTTGTCTACCAGTGAAAGAGAACTGGGAAGTACTCGGTCAAAGGACCAAGCGAAAATGTTACGGACACTTGAAATGAATAGACCAAGTGCAGCCCCAAAACAGCCAAAAGCGAAACAAACCGTCAGAAACGGCGGAATAAAGGGAATCGTTGTGGCAAACATTGATAGAATGTTCCCTAACGGTTCTATTGGGAATAGGTTCCACCAAAGAGGATCTCCAGCTACGTCTAGATAGGCTATGCTATTGATCACAACAGGACCAAAGGAATAGTTATAGACCGCATATAGGCCAAAGGCAGTGAAACCGAAGATGAAGAGTGCGCCAATAATGGCGATAATATGCGACCGCGTTACTCCCTTGATTTCTCCAGCAATATAAGCAGAGTTTGTATATCCAAGGAAGTTTAACGTTGTATATGTTGTCGCCATAAATGTCACTCCAATTCCAACCGGTAACGCTGCCGAGACGACCCAGCCTGCCGCTGAAGCTGTAGACACTATGCTTGAGAACGACAAGACCCCTCCAGTTAATAGCTGCATACGGGCATCAATTAGGGGGGCTCCAGCAATCATTACGCCAGACCATACCATTAGACCTATGTAGCCCATGATAATGGCTAGCCATTCTGCTCGGAATTCCCACTTGGATCCAAGGAAGGAGAGGACGGCCATAAAGATGATTATCACTGTGCCTATCGCTAGTTTTACCTCGTTTATGTTCAAAACGTTGAAAATAGCTAATCCTGTTGGATCGCCTGTCATCGTTCCCCAGGTAAGCCAGATGGGTGAAATGCCCCATTCAACAATCCATGATGCGAAGGGTCCTGCCCACGAAAGAAGGATCAAGGTGAGATACCAGTTTACTGCAAATCCAACGGCGGGATGGATGACTCGACTTACCCAGACATAATCGCCACCTGATCGAGGCATCGCGACGCTAAACATAACGTACATGATGGCGTTCGGGATCATGAAAGCGATAGCAATAAGCGATGAAAGAGGCATCCATGCTCCTGGTCCATGAAGACCCACTGACCACATCTGATAAACCCAAGGCCAAAAGATACCTGGAATCAGAATGCACATAACTAGAGCGTCCCAAGCACTGACATTGCGAACAAGACCGGAAGCTTTTCGAACGAAGATTTCTTCTCCCATTGTTCATTCAACTCATGAATGATTTTTTTATGGGTGTTGTCTGGTTTCTAACAGTATACCAAACGCCACTCCTTCGTACCCACTTTGTATAAAACCGTTACTCAAAAAAAAGAAATTGCAAGATATTCAGGGAGTTCTTAATCTTTTAGTGTTACAATGGATATATACAAATGGTATTTTTTTATTTTAATAATTTTTAGTATTTTTTTTATATAATTCACTTGAATGTTTTATAAAAATAAATTGTCATTAAATATTATAGACGGTTCCGATTATTATTTGATTAAATTTTTCAACAGGTGGTTTTAAATAAGAAACTTCAATAAACGATTGGTACTAAATTTTGAGCAAGTTATTTTTACTCATAAGATCGCTATGACAGATTATTAGCATTCTAGTTGGAATTTTTCGATGGATTAGAAGGGTGAACCTGGTGACAGTTGAGAATAATGCTCATCGTATGCAATTACCTGGACATGTTGTTATTGGACCGAATGTGGTTGATCTGTTGGGGGAAGTTGTGCATCAGGTTGTAGAGACGAGACATGTAATTCTGGTTACAGATAAGGATGTGTTTCGCATTGTGGGCAAACGGGCTTTAAACGCCTTAACAGAGGATAAATTTGATGTTGAGATTCTAATGATTAAGGGGGCAACATCCAATGCCGTTGAAGAAGCCCAAGAAATTATTCAAAAACACAAGGCAGGGCTTATTGTTGGGTGTGGTGGAGGTTCAGTTATTGATACGGCAAAGTTAAGTTCTGCTCGTGAAAATCGGCCTTTCATTAGTGTACCCACGATAGCATCTCATGATGGACTTTCAAGTCCTCGAGCATCCATTAAAGAAAAGGGGAAATCTGTTTCTATACAGGGTCATTCGCCGATAGCTATTGTAGCTGATACAAAGGTTGTAGCTGAGGCTCCGTTCCGTTTTACTTCAGCTGGTTGTGGTGATTTAATTGCCAACATCACTGCTGTACGTGATTGGAGGCTTGCTAATACTTTGGGTTATGAATATTATGGAGACTATGCGGCTTCTCTTTCGCTTATGTCCGCTAGGATTATTATCAATAATTCTCAAATGATAAAACCCAATGATGTGCAAAGTGCACGACTTGTTCTTGAAGCCCTTATTGCCAGTGGTATTGCAATGGGAATCGCCGGCTCAAGTAGGCCTTCAAGTGGTGCTGAACATAAGTTCAGTCATGCACTTGATCAACTCGCACCCGAGCCTGCTCTGCATGGAGAACAATCTGGCTTGGGAACGATTATGATGGCATATCTTCATGGAATTAACTGGCAGGAAATTCGTGATGCGTTATCAGCTGTTCGTGCTCCAACCACAGCAAAACAGCTCGGCATTGAGTCAAAATATGTTATCAAAGCTCTTGAAATAGCGCATAAAATCAATCCACAACGGTATACTATTCTAGGAGAAAATGGTCTCACTGAAGAGGCGGCTATCCGACTTGCCCGAAACACAGGAGTTATTGAATGAACTCTTTAGCCTTTCTCAAATGTTTACGGATTCGAAAATCTTTTAATCAACAGAGTCAGCTATCGCTCCAAGATTCTCTTGTTGCTCATCGAATTCCGATCTAAAGCTGAGAATTCTAGTGGTGATTTATGTAAATGAAAACGCGTATTTTTTTCACGACAGATATTCATGGTTCAGAACGTTGTTGGAGGAAATTCGTTAACGCAGGACCTTTTTACAAAGCCAATGTGGTGATTATGGGTGGAGATATCACTGGTAAGGCAATCATTCCGATTAAACAAGATGGTGATCAATATTCGACAACGTTCATGAATAAGACATACGAGATTAGTTCGCAAGAAGAGTATGAACAACTTCTTCAAACTATTAGAAATAGTGGGTATTATCCATATGTCGCATCTACGAATGAAATCCAGAAATTACACGAGAATAAAGCCGCGGTTGATAAACTATTCAGTAAAGTAATGCAAAATGAACTAGACCGATGGCTGAGGTTGGCAGAGGAAAGACTTGGTGAATCAGAAATTAAGATGTTTGTATGTCCAGGTAATGATGATCGACTTGATATTGACGCCACATTAAACTCTTCTGACTACGTGGTGAATCCTGATGGGAAAGTTGTGATGATTGACAACGAACACGAAATGATCTCTATTGGGCATGGAAATGTGACGCCTTGGGAATGTCCACGAGACCTTCCAGAAGATAAATTAGAGGAACTCATTGAAGCATTGACCTCCCAGTTGAAGAATCCTGAGTTATCAATCTTTAATATGCATGTTCCTCCATTTGATTCAACTTTAGACCTCTGTCCTGTATTGAAAGAAACGATCAAAGGAGAACTTCAGGTGCAAACTAAAGGAGGTCGAATTGAAGATCATCCCGTGGGGAGTAAAGCCGTTCGGGCGGCAATAGAAAAATATCATCCTTTGCTTAGTTTGCATGGACATATCCATGAATCAAGAGGGTTTCAAAAAATCGGGAAAACATTGGCTATCAATCCTGGTAGTGAATATCTTGAAGGAGTCCTTCGCGGCGCTATCATTGATATTGAAGGAAGAAAGGTCAAAGATTTCATGTTAACTCAAGGATAGTCGCTCATTCTATTGAACCAATTCTTCTCCGAATAATGCATTTGCCGCTATCTCTTCCAATTCTCATCGGCACTAAACAGTGTCCAAGGATAGGGTGTAATATTACGAGTATATGGTTCCTGCCATCCATATTCTGGGTGTTTTGAAAAAAACTCCTTTGAATCAAAATGAATGTTACACGCAGGACCCCAGTGTGCCCACCATGAGCCATTTTCATTTAAGGTGCTCGTAACAACTTTCGCATCCGTTGCCCCAAATGGTTCAAAAGGACCACATTTCCATTCTTTCAATCCCCTTTCATCAAATTCTGTATGACCACAAATAGTATTCGCCGAAGGTTGGTCCTTATCTAAGGATACATCATAGTGGTCGCTGATTATCTGTTTTGCGATACTAATATCTATTTTCCCATCAAATTTTTCCATCAGTTGAAGGAGACGATGGGTTCTTGATGCACAGGAATGAGCGGCTTTTTCATCAAAACTTACTCCAACACATTCTGATTTTACAGCATCATCCAACGCCCAATTGGCACCTACAAAATACCCGTTTCGAGTTCGACGAATGGCGTGCTCAAAGATTCCCAGTTCTAACCATCCAATTTCATCTGTTTTAGCATCTCCAACTAAATAGGCGTTAGCCCATCCCCCATTATTACCTTCAATCATCATTTTCATCCACTCATCAATTGAATCTGCAAACTGAATTGCCAATCGACCTCGAACAAAATAGGGAATTTCATCTAGTTTGAATTTACTTGCTCCAGTAATTGTTGTCTCTGCACACATAATCCCTGCTGCATTCATATCCCAATCAATTGTTGCACCACCTATCGCTCCAGGCCATGTATGAATAAACATTTTATGACCTTCAGAGGGACTCAGGCTCATCATGATGTTATAGGTCGTTCCAATAATATAGGAAAACCAAGTGTTGTGACAAAGAACGATTCGTCTATCTTTTGTTGCTTTTCCGGTTGCGATGAAGGCACTACAATGACCACTTTTTCTACTGGTATCTCGTTTTTTTTCGTGCTCCTTTGCATAATGACAAGAAAGTGTGTCACCATATGCGTTTATTGCGAGAATGTCTTTCCAAGAGGTATCCTTGATACCTCGGAGTCGCATTCCTGCCTCAACACCTTGAATCTCTTCTTGAAGACTCTCTGGTGTCATGTGCCAACATATCTTTTCTGCATCAGATCGGAACTTCTTCCAAGGGTAATTTTCTGCCTTGTCCAGAAACATACCAGTCTGTTTAACATTTGCCTGAATCTCGTGAGCGAGCCAATATCCGTGTTGGAATCCCATTTGTCTGTTGTCACCACAAAGATGTATACGGATCCAACCATTTACATCAGTTCGATAAGAACCACATAGTAGAGTTGAAATCTCATCATTTTTTGGAAACCAAATTGGAGTCATGAGTCTAAATATCTACTTTTAGTCTAAAGTGTTTATGGGAATTATAAAACTTGAAGATTCCATTTGCGTGAATTACTTATAGAAGTTGCTTCCAAAAGCACTGCGCTAAATCATCATACCAGGTGAAATTAATTGGAACCAAGTCAAATGAAAATATTCGGGTCTGCTAGTCGATATGTTCAGGGACGTGGTTCTCTGGATGAACTTGGTGCACATATTAGTAAAATTGGCCAACAAGCGTTGATTTTGGGTGGAAAAACTGCTTTGAGTATAACGAAAAAGCGAATCGAAAAGAGTCTTCACCAGTTTGACACCAGCATCGTAGCATTAGATAATACTGTCCGAATGACCACTTATCCAACAATTGACCGTCTGAGTGAGATTGGAAAAAAGGAAAAAGCTGATGTCATCATTGGTGTAGGTGGTGGAGTAGCTGTTGATACTGCGAAAGCAGTTGCGTACAAGCTAAAACTACCCGTTGCATGTGTACCAACACAATGTGCAACCAACGCTGATGCTAGCGCCTTATCTGTCATTTATACTGAGAAGCATGAATGGCTTGAATATCTCTTTTATCCTAAAAATCCAGATTTAGTTTTAGTTGATCCAGAAATCCTTGTCACAGCTCCAGCCAAATTTACGGTCTGGGGAATGGGTGATGCACTAGGGGCTAATATTGAAGCAAAAGCTTGTGTTGCTCAACCGAATGCTTCCAGTCTTTTGTTTGGTCGTCCTACTGCTGTTTCACCTTGGATTGGAGAGTTATGTGAATATAATTTACTCACCTATGGATATCGAGCAGCTAAGGACCTTGAACAGAAACTAGTTACTCCATATGTTGAACGAATCTTCGAATCCATCAAACTTCTAAGTAGTCTTTGTGCTGAAAGTACAGGTTTAGCCGCAGCACATGCTATTCATAATGGTTTGACGTTTATCTCTGGAGTAAAAGCTAATCATGGTGAAATTGTGGCGTTCTGTGTATTAGTACAAATGGTGCTAGAAAACCGTGATCCCCAAGAAATTGAGCGCATAATGAGATGGGAACATCAAGTAGGGCTTCCTATCACTCTTAAGCAACTTGGAGATATCAATGTTGATGACCTTAGTACTGCTGCTGAAAAAGCCTGTGACCCTAAGGATACGATGGGAAATATGCCAATAGCAGTTTCACCGGGGATGGTTCGAGATGCCATCTTGGCTATCGATAACTGGGGTACAGAATTCCACGATTCACACTAAATATCCTCTACTAATGGAATTTATTACGATATTTGAATCCTAAAAAAGAGTTCAACTGAAGGTGATCTAAATGGGAGTAGTTAGGAAAGGATTGAAAATAGTCAAACGTGATAAGAACGCTATTGGTCAAGCACTCCGGTTAGCATATTATCCGGTAGTGGCTATTCGTGCTGAAGGTTCTATAGTATGGGACAAGGATGGAAATGAATACATTGACTTTCTAGGCGGAGCAGCTGCTCTTCCTATTGGTCATCGGCATCCCGCAGTAGTGAAAGCTATTCAAGAACAAGCGGATCAACTTATTCATTACCCACCTCTCTACGGGTATCATGAACTAGCTGTTGAGCTTGCTGAAAAATTAAATCAGTTACCTCCTGGCGATTTCACTAAAAGAACAATATATCAACTTGCTGGGGCCGCCGCAATGGATCTTACAGTAAAGCTTGCACGTGTTGGAACAAAGCGTACTAAAATCATCACATTTCTCAAAGGATATTATGGGGCACTATATGGTGCCTTATCCTTGAGTGCTTTTTCAACGGTTCAACGTCGGTATTTAGGACCATTTATCCCAGAGATTTACCATGTTCCATTTGCAGACTGTTACAGATGCATTTTCAAACAAGAATATCCTCATTGCGGATTAGCATGCTTGGACTATTTGAAAACTGTACTAAAACATCTCGTACCCCCAGAAGAAGTTGCAGCAATTATTACTGAACCAGTTGGATCAGATGGAGGCTATATCTTTCCACCTCCCGAATGGTTGAAAGGCCTTGAGGAAATTTGTCAAAAATATGGTATGCTATTTGCACTTGATGAGATCCAAACTGGGTGTGGACGATGCGGTTCATGGTTCTTATCAGAACAATATAATCTCATCCCTGATCTTGTTGCCTTTGGTAAGGGCTTTTCTGCGGGAGTTCCGTTGAGCGGGGTCATAGGCCGCGCTTCAGTAATAGATGAACTAAAACCTCCTTCCGCGATTGGAACAGGAATTGCTAATCCAATTGTATGCGCGGTTGCATTGACTGTAATAGATACTATCAGGAGAGACAATCTTATTGATAAGGGAAAAAAGATGGGCGCGTACCTCCGGAAACGCTTTGACGAAATGAGAAGAGATCATCACCTAATTGGTGATGTCAGAGGTAAAGGAATGCTTATTGGAGTCGATCTAGTTAAAGATCATAAGACGCGAGAACCTGCACGGCTAGAAGCTTCTAAGGTTTGTTGGCGGGCTGGTGAGCTCGGTCTTATCCTTACAACTCTTGGCGAATCTGTTCTTAGAGTTTGTCCTGCATTTAATCTCTCACAATCAGAAGCTGATCGAGCACTGGAAATCATTGATACCGCTCTACGTGATGTCGAAAAAGGTCGAATTCCTGACAGTGCGGTTGCTTCTCTCTCCACCTGGTGAATCCTTTTAATCCTTATCAGGGGGGTGGGGCAAACATCATTATTGAAATTATAAGTGATGCTGCGGCAATAATGATTACAAAAATTACCGGAATCGCATTTTTCAGCCGTTCATTTCTAGCATTCTTGGCAAACAATTTTTTGTGCTCCGCATTACAATACTCCATCCCATAACGGACTGGTGCACCACATAGCTCACAATGAGAATGTTTCGGAACCTGTAAATGCGCTGTTTCTTTCTTTTCTTTTTTAAATGATTTCGCCATCTGTCTGCCTCCACCTTTCTGTAGCGATGTGGTCTATGGTCTATTTAAAACAATCTATGATTTTTTTAAAAGTTGATTTGTATCATAGGCTCTAGTTAAAATTTCAAAAAACTTTATGAACTTCCAGATTTCTCATACCAACCACCGGGGGTTTAATCCCATATGCCCAAATATGAACCTGAAGGATTAGCAACTCGAGAAGGTATTGATCTCGAAGATTATGTTATCACGACCTTCCATATTCGAACACAAGAGACTGACTTACTACACATTGTTGAAGGTCTGTCTATCGAACAAACAACCGGTACATGGATTCGTGTACCCCGTGAGACCGATGAGGTCCGTCGGCAATTTCTTGGCAAGACATTGGGTTTCTATCGAACGCCAGGACCAAATTACACTAATATCATCGCCCAAATCGGTTTTCCGATGGCGAACTTTCTCCCCTCAGTAGCCCAGCTTATGGCCGCTATAGCTGGGAATATCTTCTATGTTAAGAACACAGCCGTCCGAATCCTTGATGTCCAATTTCCTAAATCATTCACAGCCCCCTTCAAAGGACCAAAATTTGGCGTTGAAGGAGTTCGTGAACTACTCAAAGCCAAAGAACGACCCTTGACACTAACAATGATAAAACCCTGTGTGGGTCTGGAAGCTAAGGTCTTTGCTGAGCAATGCTATGAAAGCGCTCTTGGAGGAATTGATATTATCAAGGACGATGAGCTCATGGAATCACCCTGTAACTGTCTTCTAGAAGATCGACTCACTGCCGTAATGGAAGCGCTAGATAAAGCCGAATCGGAAACTGGTGAAAAGACACTTTATACAATCAATATTTCTGATGATGGTCACCGCACCTTAGAAAATGCAGAAAAAATGGTGGAAATGGGCGCTAATGCCCTTCACATAAATTTTCTTGCTACAGGATTTACCATACTTCGTGATGTCGCAGAGGCTCCTTCAGTGAAGGTACCAATTCTTGCTCATCCTGCTGGTGCAGGTATGTGGTATCGTGGCTTCCACGGTTTCAATTATCCTACCATCGCAAAATTTGTTCGGTTATGTGGAGGCGATATGTATATCCTTCCTACAAGCCACGGCAAACTATTCATGCCCTACTTCGATGAAATAACTTCTGCTCTTAACTCTCGTGCACCATTCTATCATATCAAAACTAATTGGCCTATCGTTGGAGGTGGCGTTTACCCAGGAATGATCCCAGTGAACCTACATGAACTTGGAACTGATATCATTCTAGGAGCGGGTGGTGGCGTACACGCCCATCCTAATGGTTCTATTGATGGAGCAAAAGCAATGCGCCAAGCAGTTGATCTATATATGCAAAATGGCAATTTCGAGGATATTCCAAAGAATATGAAGGAACTTCAACTCGCTATTGATAAATGGGGTACATATCTCAATCCTCGTGTAGAGGGTTTCACCACAGAAATCCAACCCGAATTCGGATGGGATGGTTGTTAACCCACTGAATCCCTATATTCAATTCAACTATTTACTATCAAGCAGTTTGCAAAAACTGCAAACTGCTTGTCGAATCTATTTTTCAAATTACCCAGTCAAATCAATTACTCTAACTGCTTGGTGAAATTTTTTCTAGGGCTTGACGGGCATGGTATTGACAGGTCATTAGAGGATCTTCCATCATTTTCACAAGAGCAGATGCAGCTTCCTTCGCTTCCTCTCCGAATTCCCCCAAAAGTCTGGCTGCCATTATTCTTGTCACTGGATCACGATTTGATAGTTGTTTAGTCAGAATTGGAATAACTTCTGGAACATCCTTAATGACCTGCTGTAAAAGATTGAAACTGTCTCGTCGAATAAATGGTTCCGCTTTTCGCAGGGGTAAATTTCGAACTAATGCCTCGGCGATTGGGGCAGGTGCTGATTTAATTCTATGCAGCGCTTGAGCTACAACTAAACGTAATGCTGGATGACGATGAGTTGCTAACCGAAGGAGAATTGGTTCAGCTTTCTTCGCGGCATTACCTAGTTCTCCTAATGTTTGTATGGCAAAAATAACGTTCATCGGATCTCGGTCGTTAACGGCTTTAATCAAGTCATCAACAATCTCCTCAGAATATTCGCCTAGTTTTACCAAACCAATCTTGCTAAAAAGTTGGAGTTGTGGATCATCTCGTTCTTGTGCGGATTTTAATCCCTTTATGGCTTCTTCGGATTTAAAACCAATCATGCCTATGGCTAGTGCTGCATCACGAGCCACTGATGGATCAGAATCTTGGAGAAGCGAAATTAGCATTGGGACAGCGGGGTTTGCAGCCGAACCAATTCTTCCGAGAAGAAGGGCAGAATGACCTCTTATTTCAGCTAGCTCATTGCTCAAAAGTTCTGTAACTGGTTCAACAACTGAGGAAGCATCTTCCCCAAAAAATCGTAGTGTTACCAGGCTTTTTTCAATATCTTCTGCATCCATACTATGGAGACTAGCTCTAATGTAAGGAACACTTCGAGGACCAGCCATAAGTAATCGTAATGTTGCTGTTCTCTGATCTCGTTCTCGATTACTTTGTAATACTGTCGCTGCCTCTCGAATTTGTTCCCTATTCAGTTCTTGTCGACCAACATCAGCCTCTTTATAATCAATCATCACTTCCAGAGCATCATAGGGATTGATATTCTTCGTTAACAGATCAAATCTTAATCGTCCAATTCTCTTTCGTTTTGCTTGACCAATTATCCCTTGTAACCACACAAAAAAAGCCACACTAATAATTATCACTCCAATGAACATAACTAGCATGCTAAAAAACAACCCGATGGTAAATACACTGATGCCAATAATTGTTGTAGTTAGAATCAACCAGCTTCGGAGAGTTCTAGACTGTTTCCTATTTTTAGACATCTTCCTTCCTTCCTTATAGGCTCTCCAACAGATTCTTCTTCCTTTAAACTTGTTCTGTTATTTAGAATCATTACTAGTAAATCATTTGCTCTCAATTATTGTATCAAATAAGATTGATGACACAATTGTTTGTTGCTTCATAGCTTCATCATTGCCAAAGTATCTCACAAATTTTAGGTGTATCCTTTGATTAACGTTAGCATCGTTAGCACTGGATAAACTAAGTTCTGTCGACAAGGCGATTATGATTTACGGGCACCATTCGCCTTTGCATCTTATGAAGCCGTATTGGCGTCTCACAGACTAACAACTTCTTATCGTTCAACAAAATACCAAAAACTGTGGCGAGAAGGGTAGTAGAAGGCAATTTGTATACCTAAATGAGTACATGTGGTTCCCGCTGCGAGAAACTCTAGGTTGAGTAATGAGTTTTTAATCAATAGAAACCAGGGTACTGCCAAGAATTGCTGGTGTTATCGTGACAGAACAACCTCCCAAAAAATCGCGGAAACGACGAATTCTTGATACTCTCCATTTGCTCATCAGTCATCACGATCCTCCTTACATGCATCGCACCTGGTCTATCTCGTTCCGCGGCCATACACTTCATATTTGCGCTCGGTGTTCTGCACTCTTAGTCGGAGTAATTTTCGCACTTTACTTACATACGTTCATCATATTTATCTCCATCAACCCAATAACGTTCTTGGGTGCATTTGTTCTCAGCCTCCCTGCCGTTTTTGATTGGTCCACGCAAACCTTGCAAATGCGAGAAAGCCGCAACCCAGTTCGTGCTCTAACCGGTTTTCTTCTTGGCTATTCAGTAGGTTATGTGCTGTCTTCCATGAGTCTTTTTTACATTCTTCTTGTTCCCATTCTTTATGCGGGTTATACCCTTGGCTTTGGGGCTCTTGCCCCTCGGCTCATTCGCTGGCGGGAAAAACGCCATGCACTCCAAGAGGAAAATCCTCCACCACTATTAATTTCTTCAAATTCAATAGAATCAGAAAATGACCATCGTGACTAAGCATAGAATTTTTAAAGGACTTACTTTTGGTAAGGACAATACTCAACCTAATGAGGGACTTACACTATGTCAACATCAACATCTGAACCAGAACCAGGAAAGACTTTCATTACAATCGAAATCAATGACATGCTCAATCATGGTGGTGAACTTGGAACTGCCATGGTAAACTTCCTTACCGAAAAACTCGCCAAAAATGTAACAGTCACCGTGGCTGATAATGAGGTCTATGTGCGCAGTGATACAGCCCATCATCCTAGTAAAAAGCATCTCCGCACCTATATCAAACGGTTCCTCCACCTTAACGCACTGCGTGATGATCTCAAACTTATTTCTCGCAGCAAAGACCGGTTTGCAGTAATCGAATATGTCACCGTTGTTTACGTTGAAGAATAGATAGCCTGAATCCAACAAATTTCTCGTTTTTCTCCTTCTCCAAGGCTATGATAGCACAACAGCCATAAGGCTTAATAATAAAGAGCCGACAAAAATCCCAATTACGTAAAATCGCGGAGATAGGATGTTGAGGAACTTGGAACTCCCTCCTATCCCAATATTTCCCTCCCCTCCTCCTCGAATGAACTGTTTAAATTTCTCCACCCCAACATCCCTCCACAGCACCAAGCCATTGTGGTTTCCGCGCGGATTTCCAGCGACCCCTATTCTATATCACATCTTTAAAAGAGCTCTAAATGGGGGAGAGAACGCAAACCTTAAGGCTTAAGACCACGTAACCAACGGCTTAACCATCGAGGTAGGCATTGTGCGGCATCTCAAGATCCTTGTCATTGGACCTCAAGGCGTCGGCAAAACTACACTCATTAAGAGGGTTACCAATCACACCGTATCCACCGATGTCAATGGCTGCACAGTCTGCCTTGATTTCGGCACCCTTGAATATCAAAATGTCAAAGCTCATCTCTTCGGTAGCCCAGGTCTACAACAATTTGGGCTCGTTCGTAAAGCCCTTTCTGGTGGCACGGACGGTGTCATTCTTGTTGTTGATAGTGCTAATCCTCATACCATCATTCAAGGAGAACGGTACCTTCGTGAAATCTTTGGTTCCCATCCACCCCCCGTCGCTGTCGCGGCAAACAAACAGGATCTCCCTGGCGCAATACACCCTAAACACATCGAGACACTATTGAACATCCGCGCCCCCGTTTTTCCCACTCAAGCTCATCGCGGTCTCGGCCTTAATCAGCTCTTAGCCAGCTTTATCAGATACCTCGGCGATATCGGCAAAGGACTCAACATCGCAACACTCCTCGAAAATGCTTAAAGGATACGAGATTTCGAAAAATCTAAGACAAGTGAAATTAAGGAAGGTCGATATAAAAAACAACAAAAGAGTAAACCATAAAACGGAAAACCGTAGTCCCATTCAATAACGAGGTATAGAAATGGTTGAAGAACTTACCGATACAACTATTGATGCATTTCTTAAGGAACATGAAGTCGTACTCCTAGATATCTACACGATCTGGTGTGGTCCATGTAAAATGCAGGCCCAGATTTTAGAGGATTTGGAGAAGGAATTGGATACGAGTAGAGTGCGGATTGCAAAGATTGATGCAGATCAGGCGCCAGAGACCTCGATGAAATATCAGGTTCGTGCAATCCCTACATTAATTTTGTTTAAGAATGGTGAGCCGGTTCAAACACACATAGGTATTTGGCCTCGAGAGGAAATTAAGAAAGAACTCGCGGCGATTCAATAGCGGCTTGCGTTTTGCGCGTAATTAGGATCGAATGTCTCATCGATGGTTCTTCTTGTGCTATGTTGAGTTGTGTTTGGGAGTTGCCCAAACTCTTAAACACGGTTATTTTCTTAGTTTGCGTGGTTAGTTTATTTAGGGGTGTTTGTTTGTCGAGTGATGCAGAACAGTTAATGGCCGATGTAGATAAGGTATTAGAGGATTTTGATGAACGAGCTGGGGGGCTTGTGGCAGTAGTCTTGTTAATGAAGACGGGATTACCGGTAACAGCACGGATTCGAGCACACGTGGATGAAACCCTGCTCTCAGCAAGTTTAGCAACATTACTTAATGTAGCAGTTGACTTGTCGGATAAGTTATTCACATTGACGCCCGCAAGAATAATTTTGGATACACAAGCAGGGAGTTTAATCTTACGAGGAATCAACGATGATATGGTGATGGTGGCGGTTTTCAAAAAACAGCATTTAGGCGCCATGCTTTTATTAGTTGAGCAGGCAACCAAACATCTCTCACGCCTATTCCGATCAACCTAACCTCCTCTCAGAGGGTGAATGACGTTTGGAAAGTCTAGTTTTAGTTTAGAAGAAGAAAGTTCGTCGTTTAGGTTCTTCTTCATCGCTCTCTTCCGTTTCTTCAGCAGCTGTGGGTTCAGTAGGGGCTGGGGCTGGTTCTAATGCTGGTTCTGGAGCGGGTTCTGGAGCGGGTTCTAATGCTGGTTCTGGAGCGGGTTCAAACTCAGGTGCTGGTTCAAAGGTTGGTGCCGGGGCTGGCTCTGGTTCGGGTTCGCCAAAGTCAAAAGTTCGTGTTGGTGCCGGGGCTGGCTCTGGTTCGGGTTCTTCTGCAAGAAAGACTTCAGGCTCAGGTGGCGCTTCAATGAGCGTTGGTTCAGGGATGAGTTCAGGGGCCGCTTCAGGTTCAGGAACCGGAGGGACAGGCGGTGGTACCGCCTCAGGCTCTAGAATAGGCTCAGGAACCAGCTCGGGCTCCGGTTCAGGAGCTACCTTTACTGCTTCAATCTCTTGAAGGCCGGGTAGCATTTCATCCACTGCTGCTTCGTCTTCACCAAAAGTTATCCCGAGCATCTTTTTCAATTGTGGAGCGGATTTTTGACGTACCGCTTCAAGGGCTTCGCTGACAAAAGTCTCAATCGTGCGATCCTCGTTCGGATTTTTTTCTTTCCAAAAGAGGAACGTTTGAGACATGCGCAAAGCGTCACGGACGCCGTTCCAGTACATTTCGTCAAATTCTTCCTGTGACATTTCGGAATTACACCTTTCCCACAAATGAGCAAACGTAGCAACTACGTTTCTCTGAGCGGTAATTAACCACTCCCACATATTGCTTAAAATGTTTCGTCACCCTCTCGAGTCATCAGCTCCTTTTCAGAAAGGAATAAAACAGAAAATTGACTCACCAGAATTTAATATAGTGCCATGCCTCCTTGTTGGATGTGGATTTTCAATGGTGAAGTCACTCCTTGAAGAAGTAATGACGGTATCCTTGCGTCGCGGAATCATTTACCCTACAGCGGAAATCTATGGAGGACTTGCGGGATTCTATGATTTCGGACCCATTGGGGCACGAATCCAAAATAATCTCATTAACCTTTGGCGAACACGATTCATTGAAACACGTGACATTGTTTACGAGGTAAGCGGAAACACTCTTCTACCCAACCCAGTTTTCAAAGCCTCTGGACACTTAGATCATTTTACTGATCCATCAGCTGAATGTCCAAAAGGGCATGTGACACGAATTGATCAACTTATCGAAGAACGGCTAAAGATTCCCGCCGAAGGAAAGTCTAACAAAGAATTAGAAGCGATAATTCAAGAAAACAAAATTCGCTGCCCGGTCTGTGGAGATCTCCTATGTGAAGTTAAAAGTTTTGGGCTAATGTTTGGGACAACTGTTGGCGGTGAAAGACGTCAAGCTTTTCTTCGCCCCGAAACAGCTCAAAACATCTTTCTGGGTTTCAAACGCGTCCAAACTGCTATGCGGGCAAAGCTACCCTTCGGGATTGCTCAAATCGGGCGGTCATATCGAAACGAAATATCACCCCGTCAAAGCATCGTACGGGTTCGTGAATTTGGACAAATGGAAATTGAATATTTCATTAATCCCACCGAACTTGATGCCTGTCCATTCTATGAGCAATTAGCAAAAGTTCCCCTTAATCTTGTCACACGTGAAATACAAGAAAAGGCAATGAAAAAAGGAAACACTGACTATTCTTCCAAGCGTCTTACGGTTCAAGACGCATTTGAAAAGAAGTATGTCCCCAACCAATGGATGGCCTGTATTCTCGGTGATGAAGTAGAATTCTTCAAATTACTGGGAATTCCTGAGACTGCCATTCGATTCCGCCATATGCGTCCGGAGGAAACGCCTCATTATAGTGGTGGGAACTTTGATTTAGAAATTCACCTAAGCTTTGGCTGGAAAGAAGTTATTGGGAATGCCTATCGGCAAGATTATGATCTCCAATCTCATATACAAGGGAGTAACAAAGATCTGAGTCTTGACATTGAAGGGAATAAAGTAGTTCCACATGTCATTGAACCATCTTTTGGTATTGATCGTATAATCTATGCAATTTTAGAACATACCTATCGTCCAAAGGATGAATCACGTGGATGGTCTTGGTTCCAGCTCNNCAACTCGCTCCATATCATGCTGTTATCCTCCCCCTTCTGAATCGCCCTGCGCTTGAGGAAATAGCTACTGCCCTATATACTGTCTGTAAACAGCAGAAGCTTGCTGTACTATATGATGCGAGTGGACGGATTGGTCGTCGATATGCCCGAGCAGATGAGATTGGAATACCAAAAGCAGTCACAATTGACCCACAGTGTCTTGAAGACGAAACTGCAACTATTCGTGACCGAGATACAGGCAATCAAACTCGTCATTTAATAAGTGAAATTCCTCGATTTCTAAATCCTTAACTACTCTCCCAAACCAGTTTCATCGATCATTGGGCAATAGTGTGAGTCCTTTTCAGGTTCAGGACATTTTCAATATAATTGATTTCCTGTATTCGTTATTAGATGACAGGTTAAGTTGACAATTATGGCAAACTCAATGGGACGAATTAAATGTCGGAAGGAATACTGGCGAATGACTGATCTGGGTTCGCTTACTCGCCGATATAACGTAATTGGGGCGTTTGATGGTACCTTAACTATAGTCACAATTGTTCTTGGCGCTCTTGCTGCGATATTTAATCAAGACCTTGAGATTTCTTATTCTCATTTAGGAATTCAGCTGCGCTTGTACAGCATTTTGAAGAAGTTCGTTTACAAGCTTTCCGTCAGCGCGTCCTCTAACTTCCTTCATCACCATTCCCATTAATGGACCGATAGCTCGTTGTCCTCTCTCTGAGACCATTGCCGAGTTTGCTCGTACGATTTGGTCAATAATCGCTTTGAGTTCCTCCTTAGCAATGACGCCTAACTCCAGATCTTTGATGGCATCGTCAATGGTTCCTTTGGGATGCTTAGTGAGCCATAATAAAAGGTCTTCAATTGCCTCCTTCGCAAATTTCTCTTCGTTTAATCGGTCAAAGAGAAGGAGAATCTGCTCTTCTGGAATATCATCTACGTTGATCCCTTCGCGCTCTAGGTTTCGCCATGTCGATTCTAGCGTGGACGCTGCTATTACTGCCAATGTGGGGTGTTTTTTTATGATGTATTCAAACAAGTCAATGCGAAGAGATCGGATCATTATTTCTGCTAATTCTTCACTAAGGTGGTACTGATCACGGAATTTCAGTAATTTTTCTTCAGGCAACTCAGGTAATCCATGGCGAATTCTTTCAAGCCGCTTTGAAGTTACTGGTACAGGTGCCACATCTGTTTCAGGGTACATTCGGGCGGCACCTGGTCGGGGACGAGAGTATCGAGTAGTTCCGTCTGCTAATGGTCCCCGGGTTTCAGTTGGAACACCTTTCAAGGTTTGTTGTGCACGTTTGGCCACTGCCTTAAGTGCATCGGTGGAAGCGGATTTCGATGCAGCAACAATGATTACAGCATCCTTATCTTTTGCTTTCAAATGAGTTCGCAATTTACTTACTTCACTAGCTGTAATACCATAATTGGGAAGTTCATCAGTGTGAAATAGTCCTTGAACGCCCCCCCAGAACTTGGCATAATCTGCGAATTCACTACCCAATCGGCGTCCTGGTTGAATCTCTTTACCCACCAATCCGGCAAAGCCAGGAAGAATTAGGGCATATACTCCTTCCTCACGTTTCAAGGCGGTTTTGATGACTTTGTTTTCACTTTTTAGAAAGAGCGGAGTGACATTGTGAATAGTTTGTTTGATGTGTCCGATACGAACACCTCGCTCCTTTAGTTCTTCTCGGAGGTTGAGGAGTTCGACCTGACGTTGAACTTCAAATTGGACAACTTGTCCTATCAGGTTAAGTTTTTGGACTCCTTTGATTTCAATTATGGCACCCCCCTTCACTGAAACATTGATGTCTTGGCGAATAGTTCCTAGCCCTCGTTTTACTTTTCCTGTAACTCGGAAGATTTGTCCTATGCGGAGCGCTGTGGCTTGAACCTGTTCTGGAGTCTTCATAACAGGTGCAGTTGCTACTTCTATAAGTGGAATCCCAAGTCGGTCTAGACGCCAGTACGTTTGGGTTCCCTCTTCTCGGATTTTCCGGGCAGCATCTTCTTCGACTCCAATGGTTTGAATTGGCACCGCAAATCCATTAACATCAATTGACCCTCCAAATGCTATAACGACACTTCGCTGAAATCCTGTTGTATTGGATCCATCAATTACTAGCTTTCGCATAACCTGGATCTCATCGACGGGTTGAGCATTCATCAGTAAAGAAATTTCGAGTGCAAAATCCACAGCTTCCTTATCAAGGAGATGAGGTGGTTCTTCATCCTGTTCAACTAAACAGATGCTATCATCATAGTTCTCGTAAATATGAACACGACCTCTTTGAAACTCGAAGAGTGCTGCAGGATCCACCTCTCCGAGTTCGCTTTGAGTGGGTCGTAATCGTCGGATAAACGTAAAATGTGGGTCATCTTCTCGGATTTCGGTGGGACAGTTACAAAATAACTTCGTCTTTGTATCTAATTGTTGATGGACCTCAATACCAATGAGCGCTCCGACTTTTGCATAATCGATTTTTGTCATTGATCGTTCATCCCTTCGAATTGACTGCGTTTAGAACAATTCGTCATTTCTCCAACAAAATTTTCTTGTATGCGTGAACGAACCTCAAACAAATCTTGAGTCTGTGCAAGTACCCACATCAGCTTCACATAGGCTGTCTCAGCAATCATATCCTCTACGGGAATAACTCCACGTTGAACTAATTCTACTCCAGTGCGGTAAACGCGCATCTGAACGCGTCCCCAAATACACTGTGATGACATAACAATCGGTATTTGCTCCTCTCGGGCTCGATCAATGACCTCAAATAGGGATTTCGGGGCATGACCCAATCCTGTGCCCTCAAGCACAATTCCGTGGTAGTTGTGATCGATAAGCGAATTTATTAGGTCTACTGTCATTCCTGGAGTAGTTTTTACAAGACCAACTTTCGAATCAAATTCAGGTTGTAATCTTAGGACCTTCTTCGAGTCGCGATGTTGAAAAGCAGACTGATCGACAAGCATGTACACTTTCCCATCTTTGACTTCTCCTAGCAGATCAGAATTTATTGTCAAGAATGCATCACGACGACTGGTATGGCATTTTCGAACTTGAGTTCCGGGGTGAAGGGCGATGGCGGTGTCATTGGGCGATTTGTGCATGGCAATAACTACTTCAGCGAAAGGAGCTTGACAAGCTGCAATAACAGCACCAGTTAAATTCAGTGCGGCATCGGATGAGGGTCGATCGGATGAACGTTGAGAACCGGTGAGAATCACAGGGCGTGGGAGGTTTTGGAGTGCAAAACTCAATGCCGCTGCAGTATATCCCATTGTATCGGTTCCATGAGCAATAACAACACCTTCTGAATTATCAAGGTGCTTTGCCGTCTGTTTAGCAATTGTGGTCCAGTGGCTAGGTTGCAAGTTTTCACTAAATATGCTGAAAAGGACTTCTGCTCGGATGTTCGCTAAGTTTCCCAGTTCAGGGACAACAGTATATAAGTCATCCACAGATAATGCAGGATATACTGCACCTGTATGGTAATCAACTCTGCTAGCAATAGTTCCTCCGGTGCTTAGAATACTAACCCAGGGTAGACCTTTCTTTGTTTTTCGAGCTATGGAAGGAAGTTCGGGTTGAACTTTCTTCCCTGCTTTTAGTCGCTTGAGATGTTGAATATTGTCGACGTGAATACCTATATTGTATCCTGAATCAAGTTTGAGGATGATATGTTGATCATCCGCTCCGATTTCAGCGCGAGGAATAACAATACCTTCAAAGGTATTATCTATTGTTTGGATGACGATTAGGTCACCAACTTGGATCTTTGCTTTGTTAAGGGCTTGCTGCGCATTACCTAAATAACCTGCGGGCTCTTCATTTGACATTTCAAACGACCGCCTGTAGGGATGTTAGGGCTTAGGGCTTTTAGGACTTTGCCCAACCACGCCTAAAGTACTAACTAGAGGGTTTCAAGATAAGATTTAGTGATTGTTCAGTTTAGAGGGTGATTAGAAGATGCGTCGACGGAAGCGGTATAGGATTAGAAGTATGATGATTATAATGAAAAGGGTCACCGCAATTCCAAAAAGGGTTAACTCATCCGGTGTTAAACCACTACCTAAGGTTATTGACTCAGTTGAACCAAGGAATGTTTTTTGGCTAAAGAATGCATCAATACCTACTACTTGGACTGCCGGATAATCGTAAATTCCAGAAGCGAGAGCCATTACTGTATACTGTAGGGTAATGTTTTCTGCTGGTTGTAGATCATTCACGGTAATAGAAGCTACTCCGCTTACTAGTTCGAAAATACCCGTTTCGATGGCAATTACATCACGAACTGCTACTGTCGAGAAATAGGTGTTTCCGGTGTTTACAACTGTAATTGTTATGAAAAGTAATTCTCCGCGGTTAAGTACGTTCGTGCTGAATTCGCGAGTAATAGCAAGAACGGATGATCCCTCTTGGAAAGATATGAAATAATCAAAATTCTGGGCAGATTCAGTGAACAAGTATTCTTCTTCGCCAACCGGGTAATATGGAAATATGATTCCTTCAAACGCCCAATCAGGTGAACCTTCAAGGTAAACGCGGTCAAAAGGACCACGAATGGTTACCCGACCTTCTCCCGTGAGGTTCAATGGTGTATTAAGACCCATGGCTCGTCCAAGACGTAGCATATACGTGTTATCTTGATTTTCGATAACATTTGCCATGGTATAAGTGAAGCTAATATCAGCAGTGGGGTCGCTTTCAAACCATTCGAGATGTATATGGTATCTAGTTAATTCTGGGATTATCCCTGTGATGTTGAATCCATCCATCAAATAGGCTGTGGCATTGTTGACAAGGTAAAAGGTGTTGTTTAAGAATTCTTGGTGTGAGGCGATGGCATCGTTAAACAGCCAGGTAGTTTGGTTTTCATATTCTGTGAAGTTGAAGATGTTCAATGAGGGGTAACTGGCATAGCGAACATAGTTTACCATGGTGTAGTTTAGAAAATCTGTAACTTCAGCGGAGGTGGTCGTATTATCCCAGGCAACCGCATAGATGGTTGCATTTCCTGGGTTCCCATATCCCATTCCTCCGTCAATATATCCTGCGCGTGTCCAATTATATAGCGGATTAAAGGGGGATTGGAGGCTTGTGCGAGGTCGACCAGTCCATTGGATTGTTACTGAATCATTATCAAAAGTGTATTCCGCATCAAGGTTAACATCAATCCAATCAGGAGTTGTTTGTGGAACTGGTGGAGTCTTAGATATCAATGGAGTGCTCATTCCTAATCTATTCATCTGCATACTGATTGCAGGGGCAAGAATAGGATTGATAAGAAGTATGCAGAGTATGAACAGGAAAGAAATCAACGTCGTCTTTTTTTTCACAATTATACACCATCGTACTATTGAAACGTGTTATAGGAGTGAACCCGAATGTTCAAAGGTTTTTAAAAGATTTTCTGGTAGGAGCATTTCTTAATAACATTTCATCTAATATAGATTATCAATGATGATTTCGATTTTTCCCCTTCACGGTGTTGGTTCGCTTTCGACTTCTACGATGGTTCATTGGGAAGGGGTCCGATTACTTCTCGATTGTGGTCCAGGCACGATCACTGAAATATGGCGACGAGGATTACGCCTTCGTGGCCTATCCGCGATTTTGCTCTCCCATGCGCATCTCGACCATCTATGGGGTCTACCACCACTACTTTGGTTCCTGAATCAGCGTGATTGGAACCATGAACTTCTTTTAGTATTTCCTCAAGAAATTGGCCCAACAGTTCAACAAATGTACCAAATCTCGGGAGAACCCGGCTTTATTAAGCTTCATCCACTTCCCTCTGGAAAAAAACCAGTGAAAATTGGGAAATTGACAATTCGGGCATTTGAAGTTAACCATCCTAGTCCTAGTTGTGGATTTACGATATCGGAATCCCCTAAGCGACGATTAAACACTGCAAAGCTCGAAGCCGATGGGATTCCAAAGAAAAAATGGAGTGATCTAGCTCAGGAAAAATCAGTTCGGCTCCGCTCCAAAACTATTCGATCACATGAATACTTGTTGCCATCGCGAAGTCGTACTATTGTCTACACCGGTGATACAGGTCCAGCACCACACCTTGAAGATGAAGTTCGTGAAGCCGATCTATTGATTATTGATGCTTCGTGGATTCATCCGCAATGGATTCCGGCCAAGGAAGCTCCTCATTTAACATTACGACAAGCCTTCGAGGTTTTTCACCATGGGCAAGTGAAACGGGTTCTTCTCACACACTTAACTACACGGGTTTCTAAAAACAATTATGTTAAAGCAATAGAAGAACTCAAAAAAGAATTTAATAGTAAAATTCCCGTCTTTTTGCCCACAGAAGAAAAAATTGAATTTAGGTAGGTGAATTTACCCCCCTGCAATGATTGGAAGAACAATAACACGTTGCCCTTCTTTGATTTCATCTGCTAAATGGGCGCGCTTTCCATCTACCAAGACCACATAGTGTCGGTAAAGTAAGCCCAATTCCTTTAAAAGTGCCCGAACAGTCTTGGATTCAGTGATTTGAATCTCTGTAACGCTACTAGGTAATGCGTCCTCTATGGAACTATGATCTATGTCCATCGATAACACCCGCCATTCTACTCTCACCACACGATGTATAGATAAAAATATATCCAGCTCTTACTGCTATCTTCATCGAATATCCCGAATTCCTTATTTCCTAAAATCCGGGCCCGTGGCCAAGCTGGATAAGGCATCGGCCCTCTAAGCCGAAGAACCAGGGTTCGAATCCCTGCGGGCCCGCCATTTCTGGATGGATACAATGATATCGGATACTCAAACTAGTACAGCTTCAACCACTAAACCCGTACTTCGGTTACGCTATTTTATCCCATACTTGCTAATCTTTCTCTTGGTACCTGTTGGAACTTTCCTTTTGGGGTCGTGGCTTGATGCTTTATTGCTACTCCCCAGTTTTCCTCCATTCCCATACAATATCATTTCTGGCATCTCTATTATGGTAGGCGGTGCCACAATTGGTATCAAAGCTACTCGACAGCTACGGGATATTGGGAAAGGGTTGCCATGGGGTGAAGCTGAAGATCAATCTCAGTCAACGGTTCTCATTACTACAGGCATCTTTGCGTATACGCGAAACCCCATAACCTTTGGATACACACTGCTTCCGTTGGGTATGGGCTTACTTTTTAGATCTCTTGGAATGGCTTTATTCATACCTCTAATAGTATTAGGTGTTCAACTCATTATTATTAAAAAACGTGAGGAACCTAACTTAAAACGTCGGTTTGGAGAAAAATATCTTGAGTACAAGAGAAAAACCCCTTTCCTAATTCCCAGCATTAGATTGTTTTTCACTCGCCGAAAACGGAAAAATGCTTCTGCAAAATTTGCTAGTCGCTAATCTGTTCTTGATATAGTTTAATGGCCATTGAAATTAATTTCTCTGCTTCTGGAGAGTCTTTCCATTCTTTGACTTTGACCCATTTACGAGGTTCAAGATTCTTGTAATTCAAGAAAAAATCGGCAATTTCTGCTCGAAGATGCTTTGCCATCAAAGAACAATCCGTGAGTTCATCAAACCGAGGATCTTTTACTGGAACCGCGATGATCTTATCATCTTCACCTTTCTCATCTTCCATAGTCAATACACCAATTGGTCGTGCTTCTAAGATGCAACCAGTAAAAGTTGGTTTTGATGTTAAAACCATAATATCTAAGGGATCGTTGTCAGTGTACCATGTCTGTGGAATGATTCCATAGTCAGCTGGGAAATATAAAGCTCCATACAAGACACGATCTAGCAGAAAAAACCCCAAATCATGATTGTATTCATATTTATTCGTCTCGCCTTTGGGGACTTCTACAATTACATGCACACGCTTGGGTGGATTAGGACCTGGTGATATTTCCCGCCATAGATTCGTCATATCAAAATCACAACATACTTTTCTTTGATTTCAGGGTTTTTGGCTGTTTTTGTTTGCCGAGGAGAAGAGGTGATCTAGTTCTTCATCTGAGAGAAGGTTCTTTTCCTTTGCTAGTTTTCGAATGGCTTGGTTTTTCGCTCGGGCTTCCTTAGCTAGCTCTGCAGCTTTATCATACCCAATAATCGGAGAAAGGAGGGTTACCAAACTGGCGTTTTTTTCTAGGTTAGCCTCTATTGCTTTCACGTTGGGAATGATTCCGTTAATGCAATTTTTTGTAAATACAGGGATATAACGGATGAGCATTTTCATGGAATCGAGAATCGCATCTATCATTAAGGGCATCATCACATTTAGTTCGAGTTGACCGGCTTGAACTGCGTATGAGACCATTGTGTCATTACCAAGAATGCGAAAAGCTAGCATATTGAGAGATTCTGCCATTACTGGATTGACTTTTCCTGGCATAATCGAACTACCAGGCTGTACAGCAGGAAGCTCAATTTCGCCAATTCCGCTAGTTGGTCCTGATGAAAGGAGGCGGAGATCATTAGCGATTCTGATGAGTTCGAGGGCTAATTCTCGAAGAGATCCAGAGAATCGTGATAGATTGTGACGTGATGCTTGAATATAGGGCAGGTCTTTAGGAGTTGATAATTGAATACCGTCTTTTTGGATAAACGCAAGGAAATGTTTGATATAGTTAGGGGGAGTATTAACTCCCGTTCCAACAGCAGTTCCACCAATAGGAACCAGTCGAACATTTTCTAAAGCCTGTTCAAGTCCATTGATTTGTTTGTTGATTACTGTGCCATACATTTGGAATTCGGCTCCAAGACTAATAGGTGTTGCATCTTGAAGATGAGTTCGACCCGATTTCAGCAAATCTTGCCAAGTTTTCCCTTTTTGCCAAAACGTATCACGAAGAAGTTCCAAAACCTCCTTGAGGGGTTTCCATGTTTGAAGAATGGCAATTGCCATGGCAGTTGGGAAAGTGTCGTTGGTGCTTTGACTCATATTGACGTGATCATTTGGGTGGATAATGCTTTTTTTTCCACGGGGTTTTCCGAGTAGATCGAGCGCTCGGTTAGCAATCACTTCATTGGCGTTCATGTTAAAGGAGGTAATGTTCGCGAGTCTATCTATAATGAATTGTTCAAGGTGTTGGCCAGTAGTGATTTCAGTGGCTGCTTGAATAATAGGTTCAGCGATTTCTTTCGCTAGTTTCTTAGTCTCAAGGTTCGTTTGGGCTGCCGCTTTTTTCACATGTGCATATGCAATGATAAACTCCGCATGGGGGGAGCCTTCGGTGATAGGAAAATTATTTTTCGCCCGAAGTGTTTGAATTCCATAAAGTGCCCTAGCAGGAACCTCAAGTTCTCCAAGAGAATCCATTTCTTTTCTAGTTTTAATATTCAACAACTCCTATGATTATTCTATTCCCATTTTTTGATGAATTTTCCGAATTTCCAGGGCTGGAGCGACCTTTCGAGGGCATACCTTGACACAATTGTAAAAATATTCGCATCCTAAAGCCCCACCGGGTTTGGATTTAAGGTTCGCTAGTCTCTCTTGGGTAACTTCATCGGTGGAATCTACAATGAAACGCCAAGCTCGAGCTAACGCCGCTGGACCTACATACTCCTCAAAACGATTGTTGATAGGACAAGATCCATAACAGAGCGCACAGAGAAAACAATTCGCTACCCGATCAAGGCGGTGAGCGAGTTCAGGAGACATTTTTTCGGAAGGTTTTTGGGTAATAATCCACGGACGGATTTTTTCGAGTTTTTCCCAGAACGGTTTGAGTTCTACAACAAGGTCTTTGATAAGTTCAAAATTAGGTAACGGTTCCAATAACACTTCTTGTTCTGGATTGAAATCAATTGTATGTTGAAGTTTCCCATATGGTGCCTTGAGTTCCAATATCTTCTCATTCATTAAGTTGACAATTTGAGTTCGGCACGCAAGACGAGGAACTTTATTGATAATTATCGCACAGCTCCCACAAACTGCCCCCCGACATGAGTATCGGAAAGCCATGCTTTGGTCAAGGTTGTGTTGAATGTAAAAGAGGCCATCTAAAATTGTCATTCCAGGATTAAGAGGAACATCAAACTCATCATACCGACTTTTTGGTTTATTTTCTGGGTTATATCGAAAAACCTTGAATCGAGTGAACTTGGGCATATCAATAAGCACGCTCCTTTATAGGATAATCTGGGAGAATCTTAACTGAAACTTTCCGAAAACCTAATTCTCGTTGCTTGTTCATGCCAACAACTATGTGAAAAAGCCAATTTGTGTCATTGCGATTAGGAAAATCTATACGGTAATGGGCACCACGACTCTCATCACGCATATACGCTGCTCGTGCAACCACTTCCGCAAGAATTAGCTGATATTCCAATTCGAGGGTGCCAACGAGGGTTTGATTGAACATAGGCTGTTTTTCAGTTATCTCAATATTTTCATAGTTTATTCTTAGTTTCATGATTCTTTTCAAACCTTCTTTCATTTGCCTATGATTTCGAAACACACCAAAATGGTCGTTCATAATTAATCCTAATTCAGAACGAATTTCACTAAGAGAACTTGTTCCCTTTTGTGATAGTAGTCGTTCTACCCGCGATTTTCCCTCTTTGAGGTGCTTTGCGGCTAATTCAGATTCAACCTCTGGAATCTGGTCTATGTCTTGTGCTACTTGTAGCCCGACAAGTTTTCCAAAAACAACAGTTTCAAGAAGGGAGTTTCCACCAAGCCGATTGGCTCCATGGACAGACACAGATGAACATTCCCCAACAGCATAAAGCCCTTTCAATGCAGTATTCCCATTTGGAGTCTCGCATCGTATACCTCCCATAGAATAATGTTGGCTTGGCTGTACTGGAATAGGTGATTCAATGGGATCGATTCCTGCGAAATTTATACTTATTTCACGAATACCTGGTAATCGTTCCCTGATGCGTTTTGCGCCAAGATGTCTCAAATCTAGATGAACATAATTCTCTCCATTAATCCCCCGTCCTTCGTTAATTTCTGTTTGAATACTTCGCGCAACTATATCTCGAGGAGCTAACTCCATTGCCTTTGAGGCATATTTCTCCATGAACCGCTCTCCATTATTATTTAAGAGATATCCACCTTCTCCTCTCGCTCCCTCAGTTATGAGAATATTTGAACCATAAAGAGTCGTTGGATGAAACTGGATAAATTCTAAATCTTGTAATTCTGCCCCGTTCGCTAATGCAAGGCCACATCCTTCACCAGTACAGATTAAAGCGTTGGTTGAACACGAAAAAATTCGGCCCCAACCACCGGTGGCCAAAACAGTTGCTTTAGAAGAAAAACAATTCACTTTTCCTGTGGGTAGATGCAGGGTAACAGCTCCCTGACAACGATTTTCATCGGTGATAAGGTCAAAGACGAAATGTTCATCAAATATTGGAATTCCTCGCTTGAGAGTCTGCTCGAATAATGTGTGCAAAAGGTGATGTCCAGTTCGGTCAGCGGCATAGCATGTTCGAGGAAATCCTGCCCCCCCAAAAGGTCGTTGGGCGATGGAACCATCATCAAACCGAGAAAAAACGGATCCCCAACGTGCTAGTTCTAAAACACGATCTGGAGCTTCTTTTGCAAGGATTTCTACTGCATTTTGATCTGCTAAATAATCGCCGCTTTTAATGGTATCAAATGCATGGTGTCGCCAAGTATCATCTCTTCCATTGGGGTGATTTCCAAGAGCTGCGTTAATTCCTCCTTGTGCTGCCACTGAGTGGGACCTGAGGGGGTGAACCTTAGAAACAACAGCTATTTTATGATGAGGTGCTGCATCATTAATCCCTATGGCAGTTCGTAGACCAGAAAGCCCACCACCCACTACAATCGCATCAAATGTGTGAACATACTCTGCCATCAAAATCATTACCACATAATTAGGGTAAGATAAAATCAAAACGGTTTTACATTTCATTCGGAAAAAACAGTAAAACAATGGGAATGTTTAAACCATTTGTCAATTCACCCGCCACATAGAACCTCTACTCATCACTAGGAAGAAGAACATAGATGTTCAAAGTTTTAGCAACTCGCCAAATTGCCATTGATATCTACGAGTTTGATGTGGAAGCTCCCAAAATTGCTGCAAAAGCCAGTCCAGGGCAGTTTCTTATTTATCGTCTACACGACCATGGGGAACGAATTCCTCTCACTATCAAAAACTGGGATAGTGAAACAGGTTCTATTACTATTGTTTTTCAAGTCGTTGGCAAATCCACAATGGAACTAGCTCAATTGAAACCTGGTGATACGATTAAAGATATCCTTGGGCCATTGGGAAATCCTCCCGCTGTAGAGAATTATGGAACTGTAGTTGTGGTTGCTGGGGGTTGCGGTGCTGCAGAAGCTCTTCCACGGGCACATCAATTTAAAGACGCAGGAAATAAGCTCATAACGATTCTAGGCGCACGGCAGGAAGATCTCCTTGTTTGTGAAATCGAACTTAGCCAAGTAAGTGATGAACTCCACGTCACCACCGATGATGGCTCAAAAGGAACACAAGGATTCGTCACAACAAAACTAAAAGAACTACTTGAATCCAATCGAAAAATTGACTATGTCTTTACTGTCGGACCACCAATCATGATGAAATTTGTTGCAGCAATCACGAAATCTTTTGGTGTAAAAACCGAATGTAGCTTAAACCCTATCATGGTAGATGGCACAGGAATGTGTGGCGCCTGTCGAGTTGAGATTGGTGGTGAAATGAAGTTTGCCTGCGTTGATGGTCCTGAGTTTGATGCCCATGAAGTAAATTTTGATTTGCTACTATCCCGTCTTGAAATCTATAAGCGGCAGGAGTTTCAGGCTTTTGAGGCGTACAAAGATAAATGCGCCCACAATTTAAAGGGTCATTGAACGGTTCTTAAGCTATACTTTGGCTTTTGCTTTAACATGGATTTTTAAACGTGAATTTTCCATCATTTCTTGGGGTTCCTGAATGGATTGGATCTCCTTTGGAAAGCGATTAACAGTATCTTTGATTATTTGTTTTGTACTGGCATGGGTTGTGAATTTTCTAGTATTTCAGATTTGGACACTTGCGAGTTACTTTTTGGTTTTATTATTCCTCGGAGTAATTATGTTGATTTTCGGCGCGTGTCTCCAGACACCATTTATTGAAGCTATGGCAACGATGCGATATGCTGTAAATCCACAATCAACCCGTGACACAGCAAGGCATTACTCAGATAGGCGTGTTGAGCAAGCGAGTAGTGGTGTAGTAATTCTAGTTACCGGTGTTTTGTTGCTTGGGGTTGGATTGATAGGGTTGACCATTTTACCTTTTCTCCCAATCTAATTATTTGATATATTAGGAGAATATGTAACCATTTCAGTACGAATTCTGATGAGGGATTGATTTTTTAACCAACATAGTAATTGGATAGTTTACTAGGTGATGTAGGCTTATGGCAACAAAAGACGAGGTCTTGAAGGTGCTTGAGGGGATTCGTGAGAAATTCAATACTCCGGGTACTAAGTCTAAGTTCGAAGGATTCGACCGAACTTTACAATTCCGTTTCTCTGATCTTGAAACGAGTTTCCATACGCGCATCCATGATGGAGAAATGGATCCCTTTTCTGAAGGTAAATTAGAAAAACCTAATCTCTTAGTTACCACGGATAGTGGAACGCTTATCGGAGTCTTGCAAGGTAACCTGAGTCCCCTTGACGCTTATTCCATGGGTACATTGAAGGCAAAAGGAAGTATGACAGATCTATTGAAACTCCAAATCCTTATGTAGTTTGGCTATATTGAGGATGCGAAGAAATATGCGCATTCTGATTACTGCCTCATTTCATGAAGAAGGAATCACAATACTACGTCAACATGCTACTGTTATACATGAAGATTGGCGTATTACTGGGCATATCTATTGGGGTGAAGAGTTTCTTGAAAAACTCAAAGCTGTCAAAGCAGATGCTGCCATTGTTGAGGCAGATGCGGTGACAGAAGAAGTCTTTGAAGGATTCCCTCTGAAATTCTTGGCAAGTGCGCGAGATAGTCCCAAAGAAATTGATATCGACTCAGCAACCGCTCATCGCGTACCAGTGTTCTATGCTCCTGGAAGGAATGCCGACTCAGTTGCAGACCTGACAATTCTTTTAATACTCGCTCAGGCTCGCAAACTCATCAATATGGATCGACTTCTTAGATCAGGCCAAGTCGAGATTAACAGCGCTGAAAAGTTTACTACACTTCATGACTCGCTTAAGGGTCGAGAACTAGGACGAAGTACTGTTGGTATTATCGGCTTGGGTCAAATTGGCTTTCGAGTCGCTGAACGCCTACAAGGCTTTGGAACCCGAGTTCTCTTCTCTGATCCCAATATTGATGCCAAACATGGAAAGAAGGTGAATGCAAAAAAAGTAGATTTGGAAACCCTCATGCGAGAATCGGATTTTATCACTATTCATACACGGGCAACTCCAGAAACATTTAGAATGATTGGAAAAGAGCAACTTGCATGGATGAAGCCTTCTGCTCATCTGATTAATACAGCTCGTTCAGCCATCATTGACGAAGAGGCTTTGTTTGAAGCTATTCAAACAGGAAGGATTGCCGGGGCAGGGCTTGACGTTCATTCGCGAGAACCAGTTGGATCAAATAATCGATTCCTACAATTCGATAATGTCACAGTAACACCACATATTGGAGGAAATACCCTCGATGTAGTGTATCGACAATCAATGATTTTAGCCTCGGATATTAACCGATTCTTAAAGGGAGAAACTCCCAAATACTTAGCAAACCCAGAAGTTCTCAAATCATCTTAATGGGCGTATGGCATGTCCAAACAACAATTACTCACAATAGATTTTGGTACATCTGGTATTAAATGCATGATTTTTTCACACAAAGGAATAGTCCGTGCTCGGCAATTTACACCCATTCAATATTTCGATTCAGAAGGACTCTTTGGAATTGGAAAAGAATTCAACGCCAAAGAAGCATGGCAAACCATATGCAAAATGATACCTATCGCGTTGAGAGATGCCAAATCCAAACCTTCCGACATTATCAGTATCGTCGCTACGAGTCAAAGACACGGCGCTGTTTTTCTCGATGAGAGAGGCGCAGTTATCTACGCTGGACCTAATCTTGATGGTCGTGGGGTACTTGTTCAGAGTATAGTAATGAAAGGTTTGGAGGAAACCTGTCCGCCAACTGGGTGTTGGCCACCCCTATTATATTCTCTATGTCGACTTCTCTGGTATAAACGTGAAAAACCCGAACAATTTTCAAAAATTAAACATGTCCTATCTATCAGTGACTGGATTGTCTACCAACTCACCGGTCAAGCTACAACTGATCCCACACAGGCTTCAAATACTCAATTCATGGACATTCAATCCTCAGAATGGTCACCTGAAATTTTAGAAATGGCGGAGTTATCTGCTGATTTATTACCTGTGATTTCTGAACCTGGCTCCTTAGTTGATAACGTATCTGAAAAGGCGAGTAAAAGTACTGGGCTGTCAACAGCTTCAGTTGTTGGCATTGGGGGAGCAGATACTCAATGTGCTCTTTTGGGATCGGCTGCCACTGAACCTGGGGATGTTGGAGTAGTGGCAGGTAATACAGCACCAGTCCAACTTGTGACATCCGAACCCGTTATAGACCCAGATAATCGGCTCTGGACAGGAAGATTTCTCTTTCCTCATAGATGGGTGCTTGAAGCCAATTCGGGAACAACAGGGTCGGTTCTAAGCTGGTTTGTGCAGAATATGCTAAGTCCTCTTTGCAAGGATTTGAAGGGTTCAACCGATTTAGCATTTCGTCGTCTTGAAGAGCTAGCTTCTGAGGCGCCCGTGGGCTCTTTCGATACGTTTGCGTTACTAGGTCCTCAGATAATGAACGCAAGGGATATGGCCACTATTCGCCCTTCGATTTTTCTTTTTCCTGCTCCTGCTTCACCTGTTGTGACACCCATTTCGATTAAGGAAGTAACACGCGCGTTGTTTGAAAATATCAGTTATGCAATTCACACAAATATAGAGCTAATTCAGGACTTGGCTCCATACCAGTTTGAGTTTTGTACGGTAGCCGGAGGAATGGCACGAAGTAGTTTTTGGCGACAAATGCTTGCTGATGTGACTGGATTGAAAACTAGATGTGGTAAAGTCGCTGAGGCCTCGAGTTTGGGTGCGGCAATTTGTGCAGCAACTGCAGCGGGAATGTACAAATCGCTAGCTGAAGCAATGCATAATATGGTTGTTTTACAGTCTGAGCTTTTACCCCGCCAGGATGTGCACAAAAAGTACGAAAGTTATTTCACCAGATGGCAAACATTATACAAGCAATCTGCAAATCTATAATTTCATGCTTAATGGTTGGCGGATTGAAATGACACCCGAAAAAATCAAAGAAGCCAAAAATAAAGTGCTCAAAACCTGTCAGAACATGCAAAACGCCGAGTTAGTCATCGGTAGTTCTGGAAACGCTAGTTTTCGAATCGTGGATACAGACAATATTGCAATTACTCCAAGTAGCGTTGATTATTCTTGTATGGGCGCTGAGGATGTTATGATCATCAATATGGCTGGTGACATTGTTGAGGGGGATCGAAATCCTTCAATTGAGTATCCTCTTCATTTAGCCATTTACAAAGCTCGACCTGATGTGAACGCTATAGTTCATACACATTGTATCTATGCCTCAGCTATGGCAGTACTTCAAAAACCGTTACCTCCCATTGTCGACGAATTTGTCATCCGTCTGGGAGGACAAGTAGAAGTGGCAAAATACGGTATGCCTGGAACTGAAGAATTAGCAAAGAATGTTGTCGCTGCATTAGGACCAAGAAATGCAGTGTTTTTAGCCAACCATGGTGCTCTCTGTTGTGGTCCTACATTAGACATAGCCCTCCATAATTCCTTATTGCTCGAGCGTGTTGCTCACATTTATTTGCTCGCTTCTGCTGCTGCTGGTGGTAGGATGAAATTACCTATCCTACCATTTGAGGCGATAAAGACCCAACAAGAGATGTTCGAGTTTATGAAGCGCATGAAGAACTGGTGATTCAGGTGCGCACCCTGAGGGGATACATGGGTGAGTTTCTCCTTGTTGATCTAACAAAAGGAAGGATCCAACGAAAACCACTCAATTGGACGTATGCTCGTGATTTCATCGGAGGCGCAGGTTATGCTACGCGGTTACTTTATGATCGGCTGAACGTTGAAGAATTGGATCCCTTTCATCCTTCGAACGAAGTAGCAATTTTCACAGGGCCTCTTACAGCTACAGGAGCTCCATGCACTGGGCGGCATGCAATTGGTACCAAGTCTGCACTAACTGGCATTTGGGGAGAGTCAACGGGAGGAGGCTATTTTGGCGCTGAACTGCGTCATGCTGGTTTAGATGGAATACTAATCACCGGTGCTGCAAAATCACCAGTTTATCTATACATCAATGACGATGAAGCCATAATCAAGTCAGCCGATCATCTTTGGGGAATAGACACATATGACACAGAAAAAATCATTAAAAAAGAAACTAGCGACCCTAAAACTCGCGTATTATCTATAGGTAAAGGGGGAGAAAATAAAGTTCGGTTCGCAGCGATTATGAATGATGCAGGGAGAGCCAGTGCCCGTGCTGGAGCGGGAGCTGTTTTTGGGGCTAAATTATTGAAAGCTATTGCAGTACGAGGATCACACAAACCAGAATTGGCTGATCCTGAAGCATTCCGAAAGCATGTTAGAATTGCATTTCAGCTACTCGAAATTCTAGCACCCATTTTAGGAGCGAACGGGACTCTCTATAGTGCCGATATGCTAATGAATCTCTTCAATGGTATGCCTGTTCGCTATTTTACGGAATCTCTCATGGATATTTCAAAAATTAATGCTTCCGCTCTGAAAAAATACCGAACAGGACAATTTCGGTGTCATGCCTGTCCAATTGGGTGTGGTCCAATCATTACCGTTGAAGAATCAAATGTAGCACTAACGAATGTTGCAGGTCCTGAATATGAGACAATTGGCGCTTTTGGGTCTCTTTGTCAGGTTGAAAATCTTCCACTATTATGTCAAGCAAATCATCTCTGCAACCTGTATGGGCTCGATACTATCTCTTGTGGAAATGTCATTGCATTCAGCTTTGCGGCAAACGAGAAAGGAAAAATTCCTAAGGATTCTATTGGGTCTGTTGAGCTCAACTTTGGAAATGGGGAAGCCATTATTCAACTAATTGAAATGATTGTCAATCGCCAGGAGCTGGGGGATATTCTTGCTGAAGGGGTTAAGCGGGCTGCTGATAAACTTGGAATTCCTGATCTAGCCCTTCATGTGAAAGGACTGGAAATTCCTTTACATGACCCGCGGGCTTTCTTTGGGCTAGCTACTACCTATGCTGTATCTCCCATCGGTGCCTCTCACATGCAAGGTGATGTTCAAACCATAGATATGGGTGTCGAAATTCCTGAATTTGATATTGAACCTGGTGATCGACATGCAGACCGAAATCAAGGATTAAAAATCGCAAGGTTACGGAACTGGAGAACCCTATTTAACTCTCTCACACTTTGCCAACTAGCTCTTCTTGAACCTCCGCTCGTAACAGATCTTTATAATAGCGCAACGGGTCGAAATCTTACACCAGTTGAACTTCTTGAAATTGGTGAAAGGTCAATGACCTTGAAACGGGCTTTTAATATTCGCTGTGGCATCACTAGGGCTGACGATCACCTGCCAATAGGACTTGCAACACCCTTTACTCACGGGTCTAATAAAGGACAAGTTCCAAATTTAAAACAACAACTCCAGCAATTTTATGAAATTAGCCAATGGGATTCAACGACAGGTAAACCCACTCGGAAGTTACTAACCAAATTGGGTCTAAGTGGAGTTATAGAAGATATGTGGCCTAAATAAGACTGGCTGTATTTCACAGTGATTTTTTAATATTCATTCACTGAATTTTCAGAAGGCTTTAATTCTATTAGAAGTGCACCAGAATAGCGGAATTCAATTCACAAAGGGTTATACATGACATCAGGTAAACACAAAGAAAAAAAATCTGAACGACCCCGTCCTTGGCTAATTGAGCCACCAGGGATGCCCCATCAGGATCCCAAAGATCGGATTAATAATTTTGATGAGGTTAATCTTGGATATTCCGAAGATCAGATTCTTCAAGAAGCTGAACGGTGTATGGCTTGTAAGAACCCTAAATGCGTTGAAGGGTGCCCCGTTGAGATTGAAATCGATCGGTTTTTAGAAGCTGTTCGCGGACGGGATTATCGAGAGGCTATTCGAATCATTAAAGAAAAAAATAGTCTCCCAGCTATTTGTGGTCGTGTTTGCCCACAAGAGACACAATGTCAAGCAGGCTGCATCTTCAATAGGAAAGGATATGCTATCGAAATTGGTCGCATTGAACGCTTCCTTGCGGATTGGGAACGGGAGCATGGTGTCGAAGTACCCCCGCTTCCCAAACTAACTGGACGCCGTATTGCAATTGTTGGGAGTGGTCCAGGTGGCCTTACGGCTGCAGGAGATCTAGCCCTTTTAGGCCACCAAGTAACAGTTTTTGAAAGCCTGCATGAACCGGGTGGTGTCCTTGTTTATGGAATTCCAGAGTTTCGTCTCCCCAAAGCAATAGTCAAAGCTGAAATTAATTACTTAAAACAACTTGGTGTGGAATTTCAATTAAATGCGTTCATCGGTCAATTATATACTCTTGACGATCTCTTTGGACAAGGTTATGATGCGATTCTTCTTGCCTCAGGGGCGGGTCTACCACGATTTCTTCGTATTCCTGGAGTAAATCTTATCGGGAGCTATAGCAGTAATGAGTTCCTTACTCGTGTCAATCTCATGCGCGCCTACCAATTCCCCGAATATGACACGCCGATCATCCAAGGAAAAGTTGTTGCTGTTATCGGCGGCGGAAACGCAGCAATGGACAGTGCCCGCACTGCAATTCGTTTGGGCGCTTCCAAGGTGCAAATCGTGTACCGCCGTTCAGAAAATGAAATGCCAGTTCGCCGAGAAGAGTATTATCATGCAAAAGAAGAAGGGGTCGAGTTTCAATTTCTTACTCAACCCATTGAGCTAGTTGGTGACGACCAAATGCGTGTCAAGAGGATGCGATGTCTCCGTAACTGCCTTGGGGATCCGGATGAAAGTGGAAGATGCCGTCCTGAACCCATCGAGGGATCCGAATTTGACTTTCCTGTTGATACAGTGATTTTTGCCATTGGTGCCTTAGCAAATCCTTCGGTGCCCAGTTGTACACCTGGGTTAGAATGTGATCGATGGGGTGATGTCGTTGTTGATCCTGATTCACTAGAAACCTCTATATCACATGTCTGGGCCGCTGGTGATATTACTGGAGGCGACGGTACTGTCATCGCTGCTGCGGGCGAGGGAAAAAATGCCGCACGGAATATTCATCAATATCTTCTTTCGCTTTGAATTTTTCATATCCTAAACAAGACTAATTTCGCCAATATAGCTAAGATCTACTAAACTATGGTACATGAGCTTTTGTGCTGAGAGCGTGTAAAGCACATCACCAATGTATAGGCTTCTATGAATGAAATACGCCTGTAATTTCCAATGGTTCTCTGGGAATCCTTCAGAGTCTTCAAGGTGCGAAATTTTGCCCCAAAGTTCTACGTCACCATTACTAGTGTTAGTTTTAAACATGTAAACGCCTTGCCACACAGGTGTGCCTGGTAAATTCGGTTCAGGATTGGATATGTTTACATATTCACATAACAGAATTGGCATTGCAAAGAAATCCCTCTGTGTATCAACCAAGATTGCCCTGTGATCATGTAATACATCCGAATCCGTTCCCCGCACACCAATCACTAAGCGATCAGTTTCATCCGGAGAAGATGGGTCTGTAGTATTGAATAGACTAACCTTAACCCCTTGATACCACCAAAAATCCCCTGACTCACTTACTACTGTTTCTTTCCCAATTCCGAGCAAAAACCCATTATCGAGGGGATGTAGATAGTCCGAGTATCCAGGCATTACTAATTCACCCATCAGCCGAGGAAAGAATGGATCAGTCAGATCAATTAGGAACAAGGGATCAACTTTCCAAAATGTTACTAGGTATCCAGTGTTTCCGATAAACCGTACTGAGTAAATCTGTTCACCAGGTGCCAATCCTTCTACTCGTCCACATGTTTTTAACTCCATATCCAAAATGTACACATTACTTACTTGAAACCATTCAGCCTCATTTTGAATTGAAAACACCAAACTTGTTGTTGCGACACGAAGATAGCCGCCTGACTCATCTAACGCAAACTGATTTATTAGATAGCCTGGTACATATCCACTTGCTTGATACGACACTCCTCCATTAGTCAATTCGAATCGATGTATTGTAGTTTGCTTATCAAACCAATTACGTGAGAATATTGGATACCGTGAGATAGCCAAGTAGATGTTATTTAGTGAAGAATAAAGTGTACTTGTGGAGCTACCCGTTAGAATAGTTTCTGTATTCAAGCTTGCCTCGACATCAAAAACATCCAAGCTAATGATCATTTGGAAACAAAAACTCCAATCATATTCACCAGGATCATAGTAAACATCTTGGATAGAAATTGTTCTACGATTACTCCCGATTACAATTGTTGGAATATCGTCGCTGCTTCCATCACCTGCAAAAGCAGAAGCGATGAGGTATAAGTGCGGACCAATCATTCGAGCTCCTCTGTATCTTCCCGAAATTGTCACTCTAGAACTTTGAATTATTGACCTTGGGTTAGAGACATCATAAATCTCAATGATGGTTAATCCTTGGTCAACTGCTAAAACAACAAGCTTTGTAGATGCAAATAAGAAAAGGGCTTCAGGGGTTTCAGACGATTGGATACGGGCAATAACTTCTGCCGATGTAGGAGGGTATGTTTCAATTACGACAATTTCTGTATCAATGATTGTGTAAATGTACGAACCATCGGTTTTTACGATATCTGGTTCGTCGACTCCCTCAACCTGTATATTAGTTGTTGAGTAACCACTAGTTCCTTCTAAACTTGGAGGTTGTCCCCCAGGATTACCAGTACCCAGCCCCAAAAAAATCCCTGGAAATTCAGGCATCCCGATCAGAGGCGGAGGGTTATGAGATCTAATATGTTGGGATAATTCTGATATTGAAGAAAACTGCTGAAGATTCGCTGGAGGGTTACTGGTTCCAATATAAATGCTAAGGAACACCGAGCCACCAATCATCAATAGAACTAATAGCACATTTCGAAGTCTAGGGAGCGCTCGTCGTACTCGATTTTGAACTATCAATAAAATACGAGGATAACTTGGCATAAAAGTAGATGGTATCTCCGTTATCCATTAATCTAAGGAATAGAACACTCTCGAAGATGCTGTTCAAGGGTTTAGAACATATAAGTGCTCCATGTTTTCAGAGTTTTATTATTTAAATGGACGAAACATATTTATTGATTATTTCCAGCTATGCCGATAAGCGTGCCTAAAATACAGGCGCGTAATACAAAGCTCCAAAAGGGTGACTAACCAATGACTGATTACATTCGACTAGGCCAACGCCGAACCGCGCTGACCTCTGCCAACTTGCAAGGTGATGACGATGGGGATGGCCAACGGCCGCTCATATGGGCGTACATTGATTTGGCGGGTGTACCGCGAAGCGATGCCCGTCGTACTCTTCACAGTCTTAGCGGAGCTGTTTGCAGGCACTCTTCTTCTTAGCCTCGATATCACATTCGCTAGTCTCATCGGGCTTTTTATCCTAATTCCTGGTCTCATGCAACTGCGCGGTAATATATCCACCAGCCTTGCACAACGTTTGGGATCAGGTACACATCTAGGCACAATTTCTTGGAAACAAGGTCTTAACGAACCCCTCCGTGCTAATATCAAGGTAGCATTCTATCTAGTCTTTATCATGTCCTTTCTACTAGCGATCGGGGCATGGACTGTTTCAATTGCTACTCAATTGGTGGTTCCCCGAGGTGGATTGATATTGATTTTACCACATTTTATCATTATTGCCATGGTAACTGCATTGCTTGCTAGTGTTTTTCAAGTAACCATTACGGTTACAGTGGCTCTGCTTGCTCACGCTCGTGGTCTTGATCCTGACAACGTAACTATTCCTATAGTAGCTGCAATTGGTGACATTATCACCATCGGCTGCCTGCTCATCGCTATTTTGCTAGCTATTACACTCATCCCCCCACTCCCTGTAGTAACATGAAAAGGTGAAAAATTTGACAAAAAATAATGTGCGGAAAATCCTCGTTGAGAGTCTCCCCGTTCTCGGCCTCGTCATAGTCTTCGCCCTAATTGCTGGACAATTTCTCGATTACACTCTTGAGGGTCTCAAAATTATCTTCCCCCTAATTCTACTCATGATCCCCGCGTTCATCGATGTTACAGGTGACCTTGCTGGCGTGGTTGGTGCCCGAGCAACGAGCCACTTGTACACAGGTGAACTCGATGCTAGTTTTCGACCCTATCGCTTACTCATTACTAATTTTTTGGCAATTCTTCTGATTTCCACTACAGCCTATGCTTTCTTGGGCATATGTGTCATCGGCATCGCTATATGGTTAGCTTCCATAATTGGACCGATATTTCCTGCTTGGGGTTTCCCATGGCTATTTCTTGCCATTATTGGGGCCGGAGTGCTAGCTACGGCCTGCACCAGTATAATCGGACTCTTCTCTGCTCGAATCGTATACAGGTTTGGACGAGATCCAGATAGTGTTATTCCTCCGTTGACAACAACTGTAGGCGATCTCTTAGGAATTTTATTCATTGCTCTTGCAATCATCAGTCTAGGAAATATTCTAGGTCTTTTCTAGACGCATGTTCTAAAAAAAGGGGAAGAGGAAGAACGTTTTAAAATTCCTTGTAGTTTTGCTCACCTGATTTACTAAACGCTCTTCCAGCCTGGTGCGCGTTTCCAGATGTATACATGAATCAACATAGCCCAGAGCAGCCAAAGTACCCAATTAACTGGATTATATATTCCCGTTAGGAGGAAATCACCTAATAGAATCGGTGAGACTAAGAAGTATATGTAGAGGCTGATAATCCCGAGTACGACAACTATTACAGTCCGGACTAGAATGTTCACTATGGTATTGAATCGAGTTGGCCAGTTACCGAAGTATTGAGTCCAGATGAATATGAGAAGTATGATAAAAACTGCAATCCAAGCGGAGAATCCGTGCATTGCGGCAAACCCCATTGTCAACATTATTCCGGAGAGTAGAGTTGGCATTATAAAGAACGCGAAAAGGCCACCAAGGAGAGTGCAACCAATTAATGCCGCCAAACCAATCCACGGTTGTTTCTTCAAGGCTTTCCATGGCTGATATTCCCAAGTCATAAGGGTCATTAATCCAAACACGATAATCCACTGAGTAAACGCTAGGGATAGGTAGGCGCCACCATTGTTGACTTCGCCAGCAATGGGGTCGTATGCCCAGAACGGCCAAGCGGTCCAAATTGTCCAATCAACTGTCGTTGTAACAGGAGGAAGCGCTGTGGCGATTTGAAAGGGCCAGTAGAGGATTAGCCATGTTAGGGTGGTGATGACAGTTGCTAGAAGCATAACTGCGAAGCCACGTTTGGGTTGCTCTAATTCTGTAAATGGCCAATAGATGCCTCCAGCCGCCCAAATGGATGCAAAACTGAAACCACAGGAAAGTATCGTACCAATTGCTGCAGATGAAAGGAAGAGTGCGAGCCACCAATTACCTCCGATTGATGAGACATTCATGAGAGCATAGGGGCTGAACATTGGAATCATATACGGGCCGATGATAAACCAGAAAATTGCGATTATCAGAGCGATGCCAACTAGGTTGAGGATGGTACCCACTATTCCTTGTGTGACTAGACTTTTCAGCTTGGAAGAAATGTAGTGGTCAAACCAGATTTGAAAAACAACAACAAGGATTCCCCATCCCGCTATTGCAGATCCAAGGAATAGCCATCCAGACCAATAAAAGAGGGAGAATCGCCAGTCCATAAAGATATACCAGAATACTAGGGCAACGATGAATACAATGATGAAATTAACTAAACCTGAAACAATCCAATTCCAACGACGCTCTGTGATAACTGGACGCCACATCTGATCTTCAAATGGTGTGTCTTCTGTCATTTTATCAACACCTGTTGATCGTTATGACGAATCCTATATCATGCAGTTCAGATATTTCAGCGTGAATTGGTGACCCTTCTAA
>JABAOF010003884.1_pt2 | contig 79166 bp, 66 predicted proteins | sample 7062171 | NCBI WGS metagenome assembly JABAOF01 (sample SAMN14538628, study PRJNA623070) | marine sediment metagenome | biome: marine biome [ENVO:00000428]; feature: marine pelagic biome [ENVO:01000023]; material: deep marine sediment [ENVO:00002113] | place: India: Gulf of Khambhat ...
AATTTTGGGAACATTGTCTATCTGGGAGAAAGGGAGTGTTCTATCCAGAGGCGGTACCAGAAAGTCCTGGAAGAAACCCCTTCACCCTTTATAGATGATGATATACGGAAGGAGATGGGACAGATCGCTGTGAAAGCCGCAGCGGCTGTGAATTACCGGAATGCCGGCACCGTGGAATTCATGGTGGATAAAAACAAACACTTCTATTTTCTGGAGATGAACACCCGGTTGCAGGTGGAGCACCCGATCACTGAAATGGTCACAGGCATTGACCTTGCCAGATGTCAGATCGAGATTGCCGCTGGATTTCCACTGAATTTTCGCCAGGAGGAGATTCGGCCTGAAGGGCACTCACTGGAGTGTCGAATATATGCGGAAGATCCGGACAATGATTTTATGCCGTCTCCTGGAAAAATAATGCATCTTCACACACCCGCAGGAGGATTGGGAGTGAGGGATGATAATGGAGTGTACGAGGGATACGAGGTTCCTTTAGAGTATGATCCCCTGCTTTCCAAGCTCATCACTTGGGGAAAGACACGAGAGGAAGCCATCCATCGAATGCTTCGGGCTCTATCTGAATACCGGGTCTACGGCATTAAAACAACGATTCCTTTTTTCAAGCGCATTCTTCTTCATCCGAAATTCTTCGCGGGCAACTACAACACACATTTCATTGCCAACCTCGCGAGAAAAGTGGACGGCAGAAAGCCAGAGGAAGAGGTTATCGCCCTGATTGCCGCAGGAGTGAAAGTCTATTCAGAAAGAAAGTCAGGCTCCAGGCCTGATTCCAAGAGAAAAGAAAGTAGCTGGAAATTTCAAGGAAGATTAAAGAACTTTGCCAACAGGCTCTAAAATGAATTTTTCATTCTGGTTGAACAATAAAGAATACAGACTGAATGTGGAAGAGAAAGTGGGGAATGAAATACTCGTCTCTCTCGGAAAAAAGCAGTACCGCGTATCCATCGAGTTCATCAGCGGGGATGAAATCCTTCTGAACATCGATGGGCGGATTCATAACGTCATCGTCAATTCCAATACGCTGTTTTATTCAGTTTATGTCAACGGTAGATTTTTTAAGATCGAGAAGAAATCCGTTTCCCAAATATTGGGAAAAAAGGGTGCGAAGGTACAGAAAAGAGACATCAAGACATCTATGCCGGGGAGAATCGTCAAGGTTTTTAGGAAGGAAGGAGATAAAGTCAAAGAAGGTCAGGCTGTTCTGGTGCTGGAAGCCATGAAGATGCAGAATGAGATAAAATCTCCTCAGAGCGGCATCATCACCAAGATCAATCCTTCAGCCGGGGATTCTGTTGAGGCCGGCGCACTCCTTTTCTCGGTTGAATAACCAGCAAAGTCTCTTGTTTTCAAAAAAAGGGGATAGGCCCCTTTTTTCGGGGACTGTCCCTTTTAGTCCTTTTGCTACGGAAGATAGGGACTGTCCCCCTTCTCTAAAAAAAGGGGCCTATCCCCTTTTTTCACTTTTTTCCACACATTCCCAGCTCATCTGAATTACAGGAATGAAGTCACAAGCTCTTAGTGGTATAATATATGATGTGAATAGGCTTTTATTGTTGATAAAAAATGTTATATTTACAGGTTATTTTCATCATAAAGGAGACAGCCCCTGTAGGTCCCTATTTTAAGAAAGAGAGGGACCGTCCCTCTTCCTGAAGTATCATCCTGGAGACCGGGACCATTCACATGAATAATCATGAAAATTAAGAAAAGAATTAGATCGTTAATCGTAATTGCGGTTATTGTCCTTTTTTTTCTTGGAGCAGGAGTCTTCGTCAAGAATATTTTTCTCAGCCGGATCAAGAATGAAATTGAAGCAAGCTTCTTCTATGACCGCCTTCACATGTCCTTTTTTCCTCCTGTGCTCATTATTGAAAATGTGAAAACTCGCATCCCTTCTCCTTACTTTTCCGCCGAAAAAATCAGCATGAGAATTTCCTACGGAGCATTATTGACCAGGCGAAAACCCATTAATGTGGTGATCGAACAGCCGGTCTTAATCATCTCCCAGACCTCTCCAAAAGGAGATGCCGGAACCAAAGAAGAATTCGCTCTGTCTTTTCCGGTTCTGGTTGAGGAAGGATTGATCAAAAATGGAGAGTTTTACTTCCAGGGCCGAGAGATGAGCTTCCAGTCGAGAGGAATAGAGGCCGTTTTCACGCAGACTAGAAACGAATTTTCTTTGGAGGCCAAAACAAAGAGGAGCCTCTTTTATCCAGGCCCTTCCAAACCTCGTTTAGAGGGGAAGATAGACTTTTTGATCGAGGGGCGGGGACAGAAGATTTACGTTAAAAGACTCAAAGTCGATAGCAGTGATTTCAGTTTTGAATCCGAAGGCAGTTTGGTGGACCCCATGAATCCGCAGCTCGACCTTGAAATGTCTTTCAGAGCCAACGCGCCATGGTTGACTGAGCTTCTTCATTTGCCTTTTGACTGGGAAGGAAACACGGAAGGTCAGGGGATTCTTACTCGAAATGAGGAAGGAGTGTCGCTCAAAGCCGACTTTTCAAGCAATAATCTCTTCTTGAACGATGTTTTCATGGGTGAAATCAGAGGAAGGATTGATTATCAAGAAGATTCTCAGATTGTTGAATTTAATTATCAGAAGGAATCGCTACCGAGGGAGTATGTGAAATTACGTTTCACAGAGGAAAAGGTCGATGGAATCCTGAGAGGCGCTTTCCTTGATCCCGTTACAAAATATTTCTATTTGCCCTGGCCGATCTCCACTCCCGCATGGGGAGAATTTTCAGTAGACGATGATAAGCTCGAGACTGATCTGGAATTCAGGGATGAGTATGCCCTGTCCGAACCAGGGCGTTTTCCTTTTCGTGGCCCGCTCCAACTCCATTGGGATAAAAAGAAGAAGGTGACTTTCTCCTCTCCCAGTTTCACTTCTGATTTTGGTGAATTTGATGTGGAAGGGACGATTAATGTTGGCCGGGATTTGGATATCACAATTCAGGGAGACGTCGGAGACCTTAAGAGGACTCGAGAGTTCACGTCTGCTTTGCTTTCAAAAGATTATGCCTTTGCGGAGATGAGAGGGCGGGGTGAAGTGGACCTCCATGTTTTCGGAGAATATTATGACCCGCAGGTTCATTCGAGATTTTCTTTCACCCCAGGCAGTTTTGGAAAATTCGATGCTCAATCTGTTGAGGGTGAAGCCGAAATAATCAAAGGAGATTTCTTCGCAAGGTTCAATGTGGATGATCCTGACATGTTGGGGAGAGTGGGGCTCTTCTCAGGCCTGGATGGCGTGAGAGTCGATATCCATATGGAGCGGGGCTTCGTGGAGAGAATCTTTCCGGCATTGGATTTTGAATTCCCTCTCAAAGGGGAGGCATCGGGTAATTTTGAAGTCAATCTCAAAGGAGAAAACATCCAGGTGAAAGGAGATTTCGCGAGTCCTCTGATGAATTTTGTGGGCCAGGACCTGAAAGAGCTGAGAGGTAAACTGGAATGGAAAGAAGATTTTTTCTCTTTGTCCGGGCTTCAGTTCCAAATGCATGAAGGAACCGTGAAAGGAGATATTACACTTGGCTTGCTTAACAAAGAGTTTGATATCAATATCCTGGGAGAGGGAATCGATTTTTCCTCTCTCTATTCCGGGATGACGGGTAACTTGCGTTTCCTCCTAAACGGAAAAGGATTTTTTAATGAAGACTTTGCTTTGGGGCCCTTTGAGATTGAGGACCTCTATCATTCTCCCTTCCAGAAAACCACAGCAAAAGGATTGGCGCAGTTTACTCATTCTGATGGAAAGCTTGACCTGGATTTGATGGGGAATTTTTCACCCGGGCAGAATTTTTTCAACGTTTCCTTCTCCATCCCTCTCAGCGAAGACATGTTATCAGTCGGCATAAGAGGCAGTTTTGACAACATCGATCTTCTGCTTCCCTGGGGCGATGGCGCTGAAGGGCGCGTGAATTATCTGGGTGAAGTGAAAGGCCCCCTCTCTTCTCTAGAAGTGAAAGGGGCTTTAGATTTTAATGGGTCTGTCTTCCCCTTTCCTGGATTTGCCCACGCGTTCAGGGATTATTCTGGATTGATGTTCGTTGAAAACAACTTGCTCACTTTTCGCTCTCTTCAGGCGACGTTGGGTGGAGGCGATGTCCAGGGAGCCGGGGAATTGAAGCTTGGAGAGGGTGGGATCGAGTCGATAGATATCAAATTAGAAGGAATGAATATGTTGGTCTCTCCAGTAGAAAGGACAAGAGCCCTGGCCGATGGAACGTTGAATCTGATCAAGGGCCCTGACCAATTCGTCCTGAAGGGTGATTTGTTTGCGCACAGGCTTTCCTGGAGAAGGGAAGTGAATGAAGAGTTCCTTTTCTATTCCACTCCTTATTATCAGCAGGAAAGAGAACCGAGTTTTTTTGATGACCTCACTCTGGATATCCGTCTGCGGGCCGATGACAATGCATGGATAGAGAACTCTTTAGGCAGAGTCAGGACAATGTTTGATTTGACTGTGGGCGGAAGTGTGAGTGAACCTGTGATTTTGGGCGATATCGAAGCTCTGGACGGTGAAATAAATTTTCAAGACAGACAGTTTAAGCTTCTTGTTGGACGCGTGAATTTCGTGAATCCGGTCAGCACCGAGCCTTATATAAGCTTTTTGGGAGAGACTTACGTGAAAGATTTCAGAGTGACTTTTTCTCTTGAAGGATTGTTGGATAATCTTAATCCTGAGTTCACGTCTTCGCCTCCTTTACCTCCCGAGGATGTCTTGGCTTTACTCGCACTGGGAGAGGCGTTCAAGAGAACGTATTCCTATGATACCAGCACACAGGCGAGCACAGCTTCGCTTATTTCTTTTCAGCTTTCCGAGGAAGCGATAAAACGAGCTGATGGACTGTTCACTCTCGATCGATTCAGGATTGACCCGTTTCTGATGGAATCCTCCACAGAGATGGCCGCTCGTTTGACGGTCGGGAAAAAAGTATCCAAAAACTTCTTTATCCTTTACTCCACCAATCTCACGACACAGAGAGAGGAAATTATAAAAATGGAATGGGAACTGACAGATGATATCTCATTGATCGGAACCCGTGATGAGGAGGGACGGATTAGCTTTGATGTTAAGATACGCAAGAGATTCTAGACTCAAGAACAGAAAACTCGCATTTTTCTGTCGATTTTGTTTATGCCTGATTTTTGTTCTCTTGCCCCTGGAGTCTGTTTCGCAGTCATTGAATTCTCCTCCTCTGATTGCCAGTGTTTCTGTTGTTGTTGACGGTGAATCCTCTGGGGAAGATTTGGAAAGGCTGATTCCTGTAAAGAAAGGAGAGCCCTTTTCTTTCAAAAGGATAAACTCCAGTATCAAGCAGATTTACAAAACCGGTCTTTTCTCAGAGATTCAGGTGGCCAGAGAAGGGGAACAGGAAGTCCACCTGACTTTTTTCCTGAAGAGAAAGCTTGTTGCCAGAAGAATTATCTTTCAGACGAAGGAGAAACTCCCTCAGACAAAACTGAGGAACAACCTTCTAAACTTGCGGGAGGGCACTTTTTTCTCGGAGCAGAAATTGGAGAAAGCAGTCGAAGAATTAAAGGAGATTCTCGCTCATGAAGGTTTCTTTCATCCGGAGATTGAGACATTTACCAAGAAAGATCCGAAAAGCTCTTCCTTTGATGTTTTTTTCAGAATAGTCTCCTTCCAGAAGTACATGATTAAAGAAATCAATTTTACAGGTGAAATGGTTATTCCAGAAGAAGAATTGATGAAAGAGATGAAAAGCCAGGAAGGGAAAGAATACGTCCCTTCTCTTCTGGAGGAGGATATCACAAGGATGAAGGAGCTTTTATATTCGAGGGAATACCAAAGAGCGGAGATCAAGGCCGGAAATGCTACATATGATGAACGAGAGGGAAGCGTTTCGTTATCTTTAAACATCATCCCCCATGAGAAGATTGAGATTGAAGTGCGAGGGGCCAGAGTTCCATTAGAACTCTTGCGGCCGATTTGGGAAGCTCGAATATTTGAAGAATGGGGATTGGATGAAGGGGAGGCCAAGATCCTTGACCACATGAGGAAGAAAGGCTTTCTCTTTGCTTCTGTTACGTCTTCTATCCAAAAGGAAAATAATACTATGCGCGTGATTCACACTGTCACGCCAAATAGAAAGTATGACATTATTGGAATTTCATACATTGGCTTAGACCATTTCACGCCTTCTCAACTGGAAGCCGAGCTTGCGGCTGGCAAAGGAGCTTCTTTTCTGAATTGGATGAATGGAGAAAGGTTGTTTGACCTGCCTGAAGAAATTAAATTTCTGTACGAGTCGAGAGGATTCCCGAATGCGCAGGTGGATTTTGTTTTTTTGAGGAAGGGAAAAGGAGTTGAAGTTCAGTTCCAGATCCAGGAGGGCAATCAGCAGAAGATTAAAAATATTTCTTTCAAGGGAGCACAATTGTTTGAGCCCGGAGCTTTGTTTGAGCAAATAAGCAGTTTTGAAAACGGGCCTTTCTTCCCGTTCGACATTCAGAAAGATATTGAAAAGCTGGAGACTCTCTACTTGAACCAGGGCTTCCGAGAGACAGAAGTTGTAGCCAGAGTGGAAGAGGTAGAGGAGGGCCTTTTTTCCGTTTCCTTCATAATAGAAGAGGGAGAGAAGGTCAGGATAGAGAAAATTGTGGTCACTGGAAATGTGGCCACGAATCGGAAGGCCATCTTCCGTGAACTAAGGGTCAAGGAAGGTGATTTTGCTTATTCTGACAAGATCAGCGAGTCGAAGAGGAGGCTGGAGAGGCTGGGAATTTTCACTTCTGTGAAAATTGAGGAGATTTCTCTTTCTCCGGGAAGTGAAAATTTGGTCATCAATGTTAGAGAAGGGCAGAGGAATTATGCCGGTTTGGGATTGGGGGTTGAATCAGAGACCAAGCCTCGAGAGTTTGCTGTATGGAATAGCCCTTTTCGGCTGAGAGGGATCGCGGAAATTATCCGGAGCAATGTCTTTGGTTCGGCGGGCCAAGTCAGCCTTGTCGGACAGCTCAGCCCCAGAGAAAAACGAGTCGTGCTGACCTGGGAGCAGCCTTATTTCTTCGGCCTTCCCCTGCAGACTTTCTTGAATGCCTGGCTGGAACAGGAAGCTCGTGAAAGTTTTACCTATGACCGTGAAGGGGTGAGCTTGACGACCATAAAGCCTGTTTCGGAGAAGACGTTGCTTTTGGCCACCTTGCAGTGGGCTGAAACAACTCTTATTGACCTGCAAGTTGAACCCAATGAGGTTGACCGCCAATTTTACCCATATTCAGTGACCTCGATTTCCGGAAGTTTTATCTGGGATGGAAGGGATGACCTCTTCAATCCGGAAAGAGGAACTTTTTTTAGTTTTGTGCTTGAACGAGCTTTTCCTCTTTTAGAAGAAGAATCAAACTATGTTAAGACATTCTTTAAATCTCAGCATTTTGTCCCCGTGTTACCTGGATTGACTTTTGACCTGACCTCCCGTTTAGGCCTGGGTGGCGGTAAAGAGGATATCCCCATCCATGAGAGGTTTTTTGCCGGGGGAAGCAATTCGTTCCGAGGAGCCAGGTTTGATGAGCTGGGACCTGTCGATGAGGAATCGGGAAAACCTGTTGGAGGCGAAGCCTTACTGCTGTTTAATTTGGAGCTGACTTTTCCTCTTGTTTCGGGAGTCAAGAATTTAAGAGGAGCTGTCTTTTACGATATTGGCAATGTCTTCACAAGAGCAAATGATATTTCCTTGGCCTCTCTTGAGAATGCGGCCGGCTTTGGGATCCGGTACAAAACACCTTTCGGCCCAGTGCGGCTGGAACTAGGCTGGAATCTGGATGTCCCTAAAGAGGAGAGAAAAGCTCGGTTCTACATTACGATCGGAAATGTATTCTAATGAGTACGCTTAAAATAAAACGTGTGACAGTCCTATTTCTCCTGTGCGTGTTCATCGGACTTTCCTGGATTTATTCCCATTCAGAGATAATCGACCGAATAGTGGCTGTTGTCAATGAAGAAGTCATCACATTAACAGATGTGCGGATCGCTGAAGCGTTCGGGCTTTATGCGGAGGAGCTTGAGGAGGAGAGAGGAGATCATCGTTCGCAGATTCTGGAAAGATTGATTGAACAGAAAGTGGTGATTCAATTATCCAGCGAAGAAGTGTCGATCAAGGGCGAGGAATTGGATGGTTTCCTGATGCAGATAAGGGAGAGGTTGGGAGTCGATGAAGCGGAAAGAAGGCTTATGCAGTTTGGCCTGGCTCGGGAGGATTTGAGGGAAAGCATCCGGGAAATAATCAGGTATCAAACCATCATATCTCAGATTTTTAGCCGCGTGAATCCAGTTAGCTTAAAAGAGATTGAAAATTATTACCAAGAAATTTATGTTCCGGAACAAAAAGAAAAGAAAGCGGAACCTCAGCCAATGATGGAAATTCTCGATGAGATTGAATCCCGTGTCAAGCAGGAGAAGACTAGAGCCCAGATTGAGGATTGGATAAAAAATTTAAGGGATAAATCAGATATTCAGATTACAAAAGACGGTTTGCAATCGCCTGTTTAACCTGGATTATTCACGAGTCGAGGTTGCTGTAGACTCTGTTGCAAAGAGCGTAGCGAATGTGGCAATTTTTTTTAAAAGAAAAATGTTGTCAGATTTGCTCGCCCGAAGGGTAAAAGATGCCAGCTTAAAAAAAAATGGGGACTATCCCTTTTAGTCCTTATTTTAAAGAAGATAGGGACTGTCCCCTTTTTAGAAGAATGAAAAAGGTGTCGGCAGATTTTATGAATAATTCAGGGTAGTTTGGTGAAGGAGAAAAAATGAATCGTGTGGCTTTTTTGTTTCCAGGTCAGGGTTCCCAGTTAGTGGGCATGGGAAAAGATTTTCATGATTCCTCTTCTCAAGCAAAGGAGATTTTTGTCAGGGCTGATGAGGCATTAGGGTACCAAATATCAACGCTTTGTTTTGAAGGTCCAGAGGATGAGTTGAAATTGACACAGAACACTCAGCCGGCTCTTCTTGCAGTCAGCTATGTGGCGTACGTTCTCCTCGGCAAAGATGCCAGTATGGCTGCGGGCCACAGCCTGGGTGAGTATTCCGCTCTTGTGGCCGCTGGTTCCCTGGGATTTGAGGACGCTCTCCGTCTTGTTCACAAAAGAGGAAAGTACATGCAGGAGGCTGTGCCAGTGGGAAAGGGAGCCATGGCTGCGATTTTGGGATCCAGCTTTGAAGATGTGGAGGGTGCTATAAGCCAAGTAACCGATGGAGTTGTTGAGATTGCGAACTGGAACAGCCGGGAACAGGTAGTCATTGCCGGGCACAAGGAGGCGGTTGAGAAGGCCTTGACTCTGGTCAATCCCCCCCGTTCTGTGATGTTACCAGTGAGCGCCCCCTTTCACTGCCGCCTTATGAAAAGCGCAGAAGAGAAGCTCTCCCACGATCTGAATGAAGTTGAATTCAGAGACCTTGCGTTTCCCGTAGTCACCAATGTGGACGCGAAGGTAATTCACAAGGGAGAAGAAGCCAGAGATGCACTGAAAAGGCAGGTCACACGGCCTGTTCTCTGGTATAAGTCCATGGAAGTGCTCAACGAAGAACATATCGATGTGTTCGTAGAGTTGGGGTCGGGAAAGGTGTTGTCCGGGCTGGCGAAGAGGATTAGTCGGAGCTGGGAAGCGTCCCCGACTCTTTTGAATGTAGAGGATCCAGAGACCCTTGAACAGGTCAAGCCGTCACTTGAATAAGGGCTATTTGGCGAGGACTTGTCGTCCGAATTTGACATAGTATTCTACGGCAGACGTTACAGCAGTGATAATCACAATCCAGAGCAGGATTTGAGAGAGGAAATAGAAACTCCCCAGGTATTTCTCTCCCAGTATTAAAAATCCTATCGTGAAGACTTCAAACAGCATTTTGAGTTTGCCAATCCTCGAGGCGGAGATGATGACACCTTTTGAGGACGCCAGCGCTCTGAATCCAGTGACCGCGATCTCCCGGCCGAGGATGATGATAACCATCCATGCTGAGACAGCCCCCAATTCGACAAGGCAGATGAAAGCCGAAGCAATCAGTAACTTATCCGCAATCGGGTCCAAGAGTTGACCCATGGCCGTTATCTGTTTTCTTCTTCTCGCCAGGATTCCGTCGAGCGAATCTGTGATGGCAGCCAGCACAAAGATGGCAAAAGCGGCCAATTCTTTTCCTTCGAATCGAGAGAGGAGGAAAACGACCAGTACTGGGATGAGTACGATTCTCAGTAAAGTGAGGAAGATTGGGAGATTCATTTTTTAGGAGATATACTACAGCCTTCCCAGGTTGTCAAATCGAAAGAAAAAAGGGGACAGGCTACTTTTTTTTTGGAGAAGAGGGACAGTCCCTATCTTCCCTAACAAAAGGATTGAAAGGGACAGTCCCTGAAAAAAGTAGCCTGTTCCCTTTTTGCTTTTTCTTGAAAAAACGGACATCTCAAAGTATAGTTAACCTGGATTATTCATAAGAGCGACCGGCAACAAAAGTTATTTCATCAACATGAACTCCTAAAAGTGGTCCAGACAAATGACTAAGAAAAATTCCACCACTCCGATGATGCAGCAGTACCAGAAGATTAAGAATAATTATAAGGATGCGCTTCTCTTTTTCCGGCTAGGGGATTTCTATGAGATGTTTTATCAGGACGCGAAGATCGCGTCATCGGTCCTTGAAATCGCTCTGACATCACGTCAAAAAGTCCCGATGTGTGGAATTCCTTACCACGCTGCCGAATCCTATTTGACCAAACTTCTCAAGAGGGGATTTAAAGTGGCCATATGCGAGCAGGTGGAGGATGCCAGGAAGGCGAAAGGAGTTGTTAAAAGAGATGTAGTCAAAGTCTTGACTCCAGGAACCGCAGTCGAATTCGAACTTGAGGAAGCCAAGGAAAACACATACATTGCCAGCCTGTATTTGGTAGAAAAAGATTGGGGATTGGCTCTGATTGATTTAGCCACGGGACAGATGAAGACCACGCAGAGCCATGCACAGGGAAGAAGACTTCTTGATGATGAGCTTTTCAGGATTTCTCCGAAAGAGATCATCTTTCCAGAGGGCGAAGAAAAGAACGTCATTGATGTCCTCTCCCGCAACAGCATGGTATCGGTCTTGAAAAGTCCTCAGGAAGACTGGATTTTTGATTTTGCACAAGCTAAGAGTGTGCTTGAAGGACATTTCCGGGTGAAGTCTCTGGCGGGATTCGACCTCGAGGATAAAGACCTTGCTGTGTCAGCAGCCGGGGCTCTTCTGGATTATCTGAAAAGAGTGCGGAAGGATTCCCTTTCTTTAATCCATAAAGTCTCTTATATCCGGTCCGGCCTCCAGATGGTTCTGGATGTGACATCAATAAAAAACCTAGAGCTTGTGAAAAACTTGAGAGATGGAAGCCAGAAAGATTCTCTTCTCGATATCATTGATTTCACAATCACATCAATGGGCGGGAGGCTTATCCGAAGTTGGCTCCTCCAACCGCTCTTCGATTGTTCAGAGATCAATCACAGGCTGGACGCTGTCTCGGAATTTCTCGATCGCAGCATTGAACGTCAAGAATTAAGGGAGAGTTTTAAAGAGATATTCGATCTCGAACGCCTCACAGGAAAAATCTCCTTGGCGGTTGCCCATGCCCGGGACCTCGTGTCCTTGAAAAAATCACTTTTGCCTCTTCCCAATGTTCAAAAAATCATCAAGCCGTTTGCCACCCAAACGATCAAGCATATCCGTAAAGACTGGGATAATGCTGAGGACTTGGTGGGCTTGATCGACAGCGCGATTCTGGATGAACCCGCTCTTTTGTTGACCGAAGGAGGAATCATCAAGAATGGCCATAATTCCGAACTGGATGAGTTGAGGAAATTGAGCCATTCCGGAAAGAGCTTCATCTCTCTTCTCGAGAAAAAGGAAAGAGAAAAAACTGGCATTTCTTCTCTGAAGATTCGTTACAACAAAGTGTTTGGCTACACCATCGAGGTCACCAAGCCGAATCTGTCTCTTGTTCCTGAGGATTACATCCGAAAGCAAACATTGGCGAATTCCGAACGGTTCATCACTCCAGAACTCCAGGAATACGAAGAAAAAGTCCTCAACGCTGAAGAGAAGATAGCCGAGCTGGAATATAACCTTTTTCTGGACGTGAGAGAAAAAATTTCAAAAGAGACAAGACGGCTTCAGAAGATTGCCTCAAATATTGCCGTCCTGGATGTTCTTTCCTCGTTTTCTGAGCTGGCGTCGCTGCGAAACTATCATCGTCCACACATCCTCGCAGAGGATAGGATACGAATTGTGGAGGGCCGGCATCCTGTTATCGAAGTCACCAACGACGAGCCGTTTATCCCTAATGATACATACCTGGATCGAGAGGAAGACCAGATTCTGATTGTGACTGGACCGAACATGGGAGGGAAATCCACCTATCTGAGGCAGGTCGCTCTAATCTGCATTCTGGCTCAGATGGGCTCATTTGTGCCTGCACAAGAGGCTGAAATCGGCGTGGTTGACCGCATTTTTACACGCATCGGGGCCATGGATTTCCTGAGCGTAGGTCAATCCACTTTTATGGTGGAGATGCTCGAGACAGCTAAAATTTTGAACAATGCGACAGAGAAAAGCCTGATCTTGTTGGATGAAATTGGGAGAGGAACAAGCACTTTTGATGGATTGAGTATCGCCTGGGCTGTGGCTGAACACCTCCATGAAAAAGAAGATATCCGAGCCAAAACCCTGTTCGCAACCCACTACCATGAGCTGACTGAACTGGCACTGACCTTATCCCGGATCAAAAATTATCACGTGACTGTGAAAGAGAGGAAGGATGATATCGTTTTTCTGAGAAAGATTGTTTCTGGCCCTTCAGACCAGAGCTACGGAATCCATGTGGCCAAGCTGGCTGGGATTCCTCGAGCAGTAGTCGATAGAGCTAAAGAAATCCTTTTCAACCTGGAGAAACAGGAACTGGATGATGCCGGGCGCCCGAGGCTCGCTTATCGTTCTTCGAAAGAAAGGGATAGAGCCCAGATGCTTCTGTTCAAAGAAGATAGAGAGCAAGAATTGCTCAAGGACATAAAAGAGGAAATTGATAAGTGTCATATATCCGAATTGACACCGTTGGACGCCTTGAACTTACTCAGCCAGCTTAAAAAGAAGCTCAAAGACAAAGGGGAAGAAGACGAGAAAAACTGAAGGATTGAAGATAGAAGAAGCACTTAGACGGACAATGACACTGAGCTGACGGCTGTTGGCTGAATTCTAAATAAAGAGTACCTTTGGGGGGCTGTTCAGGGGAATTTCAGAGAAAATGTCAGATATTTTCCGGCTCATCGCTAATCTCTAGATTCTCCTCTTCTTCTCCATTTTCGGCAAAATCCTCGTCTTTGTATCCTGGATTTTCTTCGTACTTAGCTTCTCCTTCCTCTTCTTTGCGCTTGGCGAGAGCGGTCTCGAATTCATCTTTATCCTCATAGCGCCTGATATAATTCGATGCTGAGTCGCTGTAGCAGAGTTCTAGATAATCATCCTCGATTTCACAGAATACGGCTTTGCAGTGACCAGTCTGGAGGTCTCCCACCGTTTCTATGACTTCTGCCGCGTTTTTTATGGCATCCAGCGTCAGCCAGCTTGCGATTTCGATTTCTTCCATTGGTTCTCTAAAGAAAAAAATAACAACTTTTAACAAATTGTCAAGTGGGAAAATTGAAAAAAATTTTTTTCTTCCTGGATGTGTTCACTGCCTTTGGGGTTAGACCTCGACATGATGTACGTGCTCAGTATTTTTAATAAAAGTGTTACTTAATTACTGAGCATAAACACATGAGAAATTATTCAACTAATTCCTGTTAGGACTGTTGCCAAATCTCAAGAATGAAGACTGGCATCTTGAAAGGTTGATAAGGCCTGATTCAATTTTCGTACTGACTCATTTCGGGGCCACCCCCTTTATTCTGGTGTCTTGACATGAAAGAGCTTGAATATTTAAATAGAGGAGGAGCGAACAATGAAATGGGATAAATTCACTGTCATGGCTCAGGAAGCCTTCCAGCAGGCCCAGTCCAGAGCGGAAGAGCTGGGCAATCAAGAGCTTAAGCCCGAGCACCTTCTCTGGGCTTTTTTAAACCAGGAAGAGAATATTGTGAGTTCTGTCCTAGCTAAGATCGGAGTTAACCCTTCTAAAATTCTCGAGGACTTGAACTCTTCTATGGATAAGATTCCCAAGGTCAAAGGAGGGGGAGAAGTCTACTTCTCTTCTTCGATGAGAAAGATAATGACAAGCGCTCAAAAAGAGGCGGATAAACTCAAGGATGAATTCATCTCGACTGAGCACCTCTTTCTAGCTGTGTTGAAGGAGAAATCCTGCGAGGCCAGCCGGATCTTGAGAGAGAATGGAGTCACTGAAGATGCGCTCCTCAAAGCGTTGATGGCATTAAGAGGCACACAGAGAGTCACAGATCCTCAACCTGAAGCCAAATACCGGGTTCTTGAGCGCTATGCCCGGGATATCACTGAACTCGCCAAACAGGGGAAATTGGACCCGGTTATCGGCCGGGAGGATGAAGTCAGAAGAGTTGTCCAGGTTCTCTCTCGGAGAACGAAAAATAATCCTGTGCTCATCGGAGAAGCAGGAGTGGGCAAGACAGCCATTGCGGAAGGATTGGCTCAGCGCATCGCTAACGGGGATGTTCCTTTGCCTCTCAAGAACAAACGGCTTGTCGCTCTTGATATCGGAGCATTAGTGGCTGGAACAAAATACAGAGGAGAATTCGAAGACAGGCTCAAGGCTGTCCTCAAAGAGATTGTGGAGGCAGAGGGAGAAATCATTCTTTTCATCGATGAGCTTCACACAATCATCGGAGCCGGGGCAGCCGAAGGGGCTGTCGACGCGTCAAACATGCTGAAACCACCTCTGGCAAGAGGAGAGCTTCGCTGTGTGGGAGCGACTACCCTTAATGAATACAAAAAACATATTGAGCGGGATGCCGCACTGGAGAGACGGTTCCAGCAGGTCTATGTGGGAGAGCCTTCAGTGGAGGAAACTATATCCATTTTAAGAGGATTGAAGGAAAAATATGAAGTGCATCATGGCGTGGAGATCAAAGATTCGGCCATCGTTGCAGCGGCCACTCTTTCCAACCGCTACATTGCTGACCGGTATCTTCCGGACAAAGCTATAGATTTGATAGATGAGGCGGCTTCGCGTATCCGGATTGAGATTGACAGCCTTCCCGAAGAAATAGATGAACTGGAGAGAAAAATCATCCAGCTTGAGATTGAAAGACAGGCCCTGAAAAAAGAAAAAGACAAGAGTGCAAAAGAGAAGTTGGATAAATTGACCAAAGAGCTGGCTGATTTAAAGGAGCAATCCTCTGTTCTCAAGGCGCACTGGCAGAGGGAGAAGGAACTGATCGATACTCTGAATAAGCTGAAAGAGAACATGGATTCCCTCAAGGTGGAGGAGCAGAATGCAGAGAGGGTTGGCGATTTAGAGAAGGTGGCTGAGATCAGATACGGGAAGCTGGTCGAGATAGAAAAGGAAATAAAGGAGATCACTGGGAAGCTGGCAGAAGTCCAGAAGAGTGGGAAAATGCTCAAGGAAGAGGTTGATGAAGAAGATGTGGCAGAAGTGGTTTCCAAATGGACAGGAATCCCGGTCTCAAGAATGCTCCAAGGAGAGATGGAAAAATTAGTCACAATGGAGTCCGTTCTGGCTGAAAGAGTCAAAGGCCAGGACCATGCTCTGAGGGCTGTTTCCGATACGATACGACGGGCCCGGGCCGGAATCCAGGATGCCTCCCGTCCTTTGGGATCATTCATTTTTCTCGGTCCCACAGGTGTCGGCAAGACCGAATTGGCACGCGTACTCGCTGAGTTTCTCTTTGATGACGAGAAGGCACTGGTCAGGCTCGACATGTCTGAGTACATGGAGAAGCACACGGTTTCGCGATTGATCGGCGCTCCTCCTGGCTATGTCGGATACGAAGAAGGAGGTCAGCTCACCGAAGCGATCAAGCGCAGACCCTACTCGATCATTCTCCTTGATGAGATAGAGAAGGCCCATACCGATGTGTTCAACATCCTTCTTCAGATTTTAGATGATGGCCGCTTGACGGACGGAAAAGGAAGAACAGTTGATTTTAAGAATACCATCATCATCATGACGTCCAACCTGGGAAGCCAGGTGATCAAGGAGCTGAGCCAGGATTTCAGGAAGATGGAAAAAGAAGTGATGGCCATCATGGAGAGCCATTTCAGGCCCGAGTTCTTGAACCGGATGGACGAGATTGTCATTTTTAAGGCTCTCTCCCGGGATGTTATCCTGGAGATCGTCGATATACAGATAGATGAGCTGAGAGAAAGGCTTCGCGATAAAAAAATAGATATTGAGCTGAGTCAGGAAGCGAAAAGACTCCTGGCTGAGAGAGGATATGACCCGGTTTACGGGGCAAGGCCGGTGAAGAGGACGATACAAAGAGATATCCAGAATCCACTGGCCCAGAAGATTTTGGAAGGGACGTATAAAGAAAAAGACAAGATAAAAGTCGGTGTGAACGACAAGAAAGAGTTTGTATTTAAGAAGTAATAATGGGGACGTTCCCCAAGGTACCACCCTGTCTAATTAATTCGGTTTTTTTATTGTCGTTAAAGATAGAGTGTCCTCTTGGAGAACGTCCTCTATTATTCTATTTGAGAAATAATCCTGAATTTAATATATTATTGACTTCTGGCAATTAATTCATTTCAAGGAGAGACAGATGAAAGAAGATGTCAAAAAAGCGCTGGACGAAGTCAGGCCCCACCTCAAGGCCGATGGAGGAGATGTGGAGCTTGTGGATGTGACAGAGGAGGGTTTAGTGAAAGTTAAGCTTTTGGGAGCCTGCGAGGGATGTCCCATGAGGGAAATGACCTTAACTCAGGGCATTGCGCGCTTCATAAAAAAGCGAGTCCCTGAGGTTAAGGATGTCCAGGCTGTTTAAAACTTTTTAAAAGATAGTGTCTGGACGGGGCATCAGAAAAGCGGAGCTCATTCAGTTTGACAAAGAAAAATAAAACGAGTAATCGAGGGAAAAGGAAAGTAGGAGGTCAGAGTGAAAAAGAGGAAAGTATTTTTCTTGGTTCTCCTTTCCATCTGTTTTTTAAGCTCTTTGGCAATGGCTAACGGTTTGAACCTGAACAGCCTTGGAACGCGGGCTCTGGCTATGGGTGGAGCCTTTGTTGGATTGGCGGATGATTTCAGCGCCATTTACTGGAATCCGGCAGGTATGGCTCTTTTCCAAAAGAAGTATTTTGGCTTCTATGGAGCCGATCTCATTCCATCCGGCCAGTACAAGTTGGATGTGAATCTCCCGCCAGTCATCACACTAGTGAATGCGAGAACGGAAACCAAACATTATCTCACTGGCCTAGCTGCCTATTATCATCCTGTGAGCGATAAAGTGGTTGTCGGTTTGGGTGTCTATGTTCCATCCGGCCCTGGGGCCCTGTGGGATGGGACTGATTTTGCGGCACTCCCAGTTCAGGCCGGTCTTCCTCCGAATCCGACCATAAGCTGGAAGAGTAAAATAGGGATGGTCACTTTTTCCCCGGCGCTCGCGATTAAGGTAAACGATAAATTATCCATCGGAGCCACATTTAACATAAACTATGCCAAGTTCGATATCTCCATGTGGGCAGGTGCGTCAGATGCACCGATGCCAGTTGTCGACCTCGGCCAGTATGAGGAAAGTATGACAGGATGGGGATATGGTGCGACTCTCGGAGTGCTTTTTAAGCCGGTGGAAAAGTTAAGCTTTGGAGCGACGTTTCGTTCTGCCAGTACTGTCCCATTCAAAGGAGAGGCCACCATCAGCGGTATGACTGATTTGGGTGCGGCAATGATCCCCCCCACACCGTTAAATGATACCTCAGACCTTGAAAGAGAGGTCACCTGGCCGATGTGGCTTGCTGGAGGAGTCGCGTTCAGACCCATAGAAGGACTGACTCTAACAGGCGATGTGCAGTGGACACAGTGGTCAAAGATCGACGTGATGGACACTGTTTACGTCGACCCGTTCTGGGCAACAATGATGGAGCAGAGCGGTGATGATGCCAGACCCATGCACTGGGATGATGTGCTCCAGATTCGAATCGGCGCAGAATACAAGATCAATACACTGGCCTTTCGGACGGGATATTATTACGACCCATCCCCCGCTCCTGATCGGACGATGAATGTGCTCCTCCCCAATTTTGATTTTAATGTGATCACAGCTGGTTTTGGCACCCACCTCAACGGGCTTCAGCTGGATTTTGGTATTGAGTACTTGATGGGAAAAGAGAGAAATGTGCCTGTGGAGAGGGTGGCCACCGATCCTGACTGGGAGACGGCTCAGCCCGGCATGTATAAAATGAAGATACTTGTGCCCACAATCTCCGTCAGTTACAAATTTTAAATAGCCTGAATTATTCATAAAAAATGCCGATATTTTCGCTGGATCAATTGTCATCGCGAGCGAAGCGTGGCGATCTCATGTGCATGCGAAAAAGCATGGGATTGATGTTATCGCTTCTCTTCTGGCAACGACTTCTGAAGCAACCTCGACTCGTGAACAATCCAGGTAAAATAAATAGAAAGATTCGAGTCGGATTCATACAGGGTCGTTCAATTTGGCCCGGTGCGGGAGAGATTCATTATTTCTCTCTTAAGGAGATAAAATGAAGATACGAAAAGCCATCATTCCTGCGGCAGGTTTCGGGACGCGCTTCCTTCCCGCGACAAAATCCCAGCCCAAAGAGATGCTTGCGGTCATAGATAAACCCCTCATCCTCTACTCTGTTGAAGAGGCAGTTCAGTCCGGTATAGAGAGTATCGCCATCATCACCAGCCGAGGAAAATCCTCGATGGAAGATTATTTTGACAGCAGTCCTGAGCTGGAACAATTTCTGGAAAACAAGGGGAAACTCGATTATCTCAAAGAAGTCAGAAGGATTTCCGAACTCGCGGAATTCTGCTACATCCGGCAGAAAGAGGCCCTTGGACTGGGACATGCGGTTCTCATGGGCGAAAAATTCATAGGCCAGGAGCCTTTTGCCGTTCTCCTCCCTGATGATATCTATGACTGTGAGACACCCTGCACCAAGCAGCTCATCGACGCCTACGATGAGTATCAGGCTTCTGCCATCGTCCTGGGACGCACAGATGAGGAAGGAACGAAGATGTACGGAATTGTCAAACCCAAACAGGTGACGGAGAGGGTGTTCCAGATAGAGGACCTGGTCGAAAAACCCGGGCCAGAGAAAGCCTTTTCCGATCTGGCCAGTCTGGGAAGGTATGTTTTTACACCCGAAATCTTCGAGGGCATAAAGAAGACAAAGCCCGACCACCGGGGAGAAATGCAGCTCCCGGATGGTATCAAGTATCTCCTGGAGACGCAGAAAGTCTATGGAGTGCTCTTTGAGGGAGACCGCTACGATTGCGGCGATAAGATGGGCTTCCTGGAAGCAACAATCTCTCTTGCCCTAAAAAGGCCCGAGTTCAGCGAGGGGCTGAAAGATTTCCTGAAATCCCTTAAAAGTTGGAGAAATTAATGAGTGGATTTCTGAAAAAGAGCCATGCTTTTTCTGGAACATAGATGATATTTGCTGTGATGATGGGAATAATTTATATGTTGCTGACTCGGTATGGAACGAAATTGTGAAATTTAATTCTCATCGAACGCATATTCAATCATTCGCAAAAGAGGGGCGGGGTTCAGGTGAATTTTTAGCAGAACCTCTTACACTACTTCTCTTCCCTAATCCTGGTCTCCCACGAAGCCCAATTGCCGCCAAAAGGCCTCAAACCTAGGTCAGATGGACTGGTGGGAGCCGGTACCAGAGCTTCATAAACCTGGAGTGCATGAGCCTGGGATCGCGTAAAAGCCGTAACCGCCTTTGCCAGGTAAGAGAGGGTTTCATCCCCGCTGGCCAGCAGTCCCTTATTAAAGTAGACCTTACCCTGGTAGTACTCGGCATTGGCCAGGGAATACAGCTCATTCAAGGCGGCATATCCGGTATCCGTTAAGTTGAGATACATCAGCTTTTTGTAGGCAGTGGCTATGTCTTTGCTGGCTGCCTCCTGGGCTTCTTCGACGACTTGCTTAGGATTGGCAGCGAGAGTTAATTTGTAAAAGGTATGGGTGCCCTCTATATAGGGATAGCTCGACAGCATCTTTTCTCCATCCGATGCGGTCGATGAATGGATCACGCGACCGGCCGGTCCTGTGCAGATATAAGCCGTACCCTCATCCCCATCATCCGGGAGCAGCACCGAAACCCACGAATTCGAAGGCCGGCAGACCTTGGCATCCCAACCTCCTTTCGGTGGATAGGGTGGAGCATCGCCTGGAAACCGCAGCATCATTTTCATGAATTCCACGTTGACATGACCGTGATAATTGTGGAGCATATCCCAAAGCATCAGGTTGCGGGGAGCCGAATAGGCTCCGTAACCGCCATGCTGTTTGATGAATCCCCCTTTTTTGGTCGGCATCATCTCTTTATTCAAGTAGTTATTCGTGGAGTAGAGAAAATCCTTCTCCCCAAAGTCACCGGGTTTTCGGACACTCTGAACGGCTGCCGTCTTTTCCACAACACAGGCATTGCCTTTGACATCGACAAAATGAAAGTTTTCCGGGATGTTTATCTGCCAGGGCAGAAGCATGTCTCTGGCCTCATAGGCGTTGTTTGCGAAACGGACGATGTGGGTAAGAGAACAGGACCAGGACAAGCCATAGTTCGTGTCCACGTTTCGTGGGGAACCGCCTCCCCCGCTGTTTCCCACAAATAGCCCCTGATTATTCATCAAGAAATGATCGCCTATCTCTCCGGCTTGAGCGCCACAAATATAATTGTTTCCTTTATCTGGAAAGGCCAGAATGATTACTCCATAGGCAGCTTCACCTGAATCGAGGGTATCCATTCCGATCAGGCGTCCTTCTGTGGTTGCACTTCCCCAGGCTGAGCACACAGAACACTTTTTTATCGGGAGCGAATCCTTTTCTGCACCCGGCGGGAAAGTAGAAGTCTCAGGATTGGGAAGGGTACAATTCATCAGCAAAACATCCGTATAGGACAGCGGGAAGCCGGAGGCTGTCGCACCATCTGCCATTCCTTTCATAATCTCGATATTTTCTGGAGTGTATTTGCGGATGTAGAACTGGTTTCCTTTAAGCATGTGGAGCACTTTTTCACGGCTGAATGTTTGAAGAGCCGAAGCCCACCTCGCTTCTTTTTCTTTTTCCAAATAGGGTCCAGCCTGCTGACCGTATTGATACCCCATCTCATAGTCAGAACCACTTAAAATAACAACCGGCAGGATTCCTGGAGGTAGGACTTCCTTGACCTTGGTCTCATTCGCTCCCAAATTTGCGGCCAGATTCAAGAAAATCAACAAAAGAAAAAGAACATGCCAATATTTTGCAATCTTCATTATTTCTCCTTTTTTATGAAACCATTTTTTTAAAAAAAGGGGATGGTCCCTCCCTTCCTTAAAATAATGACTAAAAGGGGCAGTCTCCTTTTTCTGGCCACTCATTTGACCGAGTTTAACTGATTTTGTTTATTAATCTGGCAATAACCGCCGTCAATATGAGTGCTAAAACGAATGAGAGAGCGGCCTTTCCACCTTGGGCCAGATAGCTCGTTCCCGGGAGGAGAATGCCCACAATCAAAATAGAAACAAAGAAACACACAAGGAAAAGCACAGTGTATCCGATAAGTTTCATTGAGGTTGAGTTCTGGTCTGAGTATAAAGAGTCTTGGTCAAGAGTTCAATCGTTTTTTTCGCACTCTCCTTGTGCCCGTGAGTGCGTGCGGAGCCGTGATTTTAGTGAGATTTTTTGACTGCATAATTCAAAAAAACTCCTGTCATTTTCAGATTTTTTCACATTCATGTCTTTAAAAAATATCTATCTAAGATAGTGTGAAAAAATTGAATGTTTTAATAAAGATGACGAAGTGGCGAGGGACGGAATCGAACCGCCGACGCAGAGATTTTCAGTCTCTCGCTCTACCGACTGAGCTACCTCGCCGTGGTTTGAGAGAAGATTTAAATCGCACATTAGTATAATTTCCAACCTGATCAATGTCAATTATTAAGTTGAATTTTTTATATGGGGACGTTCCCCCAGGTGCCATTCTATCTTTGAGTGATGTATAAGAGACTAAAAGGACAAGATAGGGTGGCACCTGGGGGAACGTCCCCATATTTTCCTGAGGTGGTACCTTGGGGAACGTCCCCATATTTCCATATTTTCGTTGGACTTCAAACACGAAACATAATTAAAATAGGGGCGTGCAGATGAAGATCGCCGCCTTGCTCCCTCATGTGGACATTTTCGGGGGGGTCAGGCGCTACCTGGAAATCGGAAATGAATTCTCCAGAAGGGGATACCGGTTTGTTCTTTTCCTTCCCGAGGAGACAAAGCCAGATTGGCTGAACTTCGAGGGAACAATCAAGCCATTCTCTTCTTTGCCCGATGAGAGTTTTGATATCGGACTCTGCAGCGAGTATTCGATTTTGCCTTATTTCGAGAAGCTTGAGGCCGCTTTCAAATTCTTCTATTTTCTCCTGGAAGGACATAAACAGGAAAGAGAAGTCATCCGCAGGAATTACTCTTTCCTCGGAAATTCTGAAGGAATGTGTCGCCGGATCGAGAGAAAATACAAGCTTCCCTGCTTTCGGGCTTCGGGTGGAGTGAACACGGAATTTTTTCATCCGGAAAAAAGAAAAGCCAAGAAAGACGAGCTCCGAATCCTCTGTTATGGCCGTGTGTACAAAAGGAGAAAAGGTGTCCGACAAGTTATCCAGGCTGTTGAAGGGATGGATAAAAAATATCCGGGCCTGAAGCTTGTTTTGTTTGACAGCCTTGTCGGAAAAGACAAGAAAGACCCCAGACTCATGCTCAAAAAAAGTCTGCCGCATGAGTTTCACCTGAATCTTCCCCAGAGCCGAATGTCCTGGCTGTACTCGCAGGCGGATATTTTTGTCAGCGGCGAGAGACGTGCTGGATGGTCGAATACAGTGGCTGAAGCCATGGCCTGCCGGATTCCTGTTGTCTGCACTCGAAGCGGCACGAGAGATTTCGCCTTCCATAATCAAACCGCTTTAGTTGTTCCCTTCCCTCTTCCTTTTTTACTCCGCCGTCACATCATAAGGCTTATCGAGGACAAAGAGCTCCGCTTCAGATTAGCCAGAGCCGGCCACGAGAGGATAAAGGCTTTTTCCTGGTCTTCGTTGGTGGACAGATTAGAGAATCTGTTCATGGAGAAGGCTAAATTGAAATAGGGCATACGTTGTGATATTCTTATGGCGGAGGAATGCTCAATGCGAGAAAAAGAGCTCAAAGAGCGACTGCTCAAAGAGAATGAAGAGTTTAAAAAAGCCAATCAACTGCACCAACAGTACGAAAAAAAATTGGATAAACTTAAGGCCAAAAACTTCCTGACCGAAGCGGAGAAACAGGAAGAAAAAGAATTAAAGAAAAAGAAGCTGGCCCTTAAGGATAAAATGTATTACCTGATGATTGAATACAAAAAGTCTCTTTAATGATTCTGACCTTGAGAAATGAAAGAGAGAAAAAAGATAAGAGTGGCTTTAGTCGGCACAGATTCTCTGCGCGGGAAAGAGCTGAAGAATGTCTTGAGCAAGAAGAATTTTCCTCTTAAGGACATTGATTTTTTTGATCCGGACGTTGAAGAAGAATACAGCAAGCTGACAGAATTCCGGGGGGAGCCTAAAGTCATCCATTTTCTGGACAAGGATTCATTGCAAGAGGCTGACCTCGTTTTTCTCGCTGCAGATAAGAAAGTGAATCGGGAGGTTGCCGTTCTATCCGGCAAGCAGAACTTCCAAGCCATAGATTTAAGTGAGGCATTTAACATGGATGAGAGTGTACCGGTCGTTGTGGCGGGAGTGAACGATGGGATTGTTTCAAAAAAGACTCAAGGAATAATAGCCAATCCTCATCCGGTCACCATAGTCCTTTCCCATATCTTTCATGTGGTGATTCAAAAATTTGGGCTGGCAAAGGCCATATCTTTTATCCTTCAGCCTGTTTCAGCCTTTGAGGAGTCGGGCATCGAGGAGCTGGCCAACCAGAGTTATTGCTTACTGAGCAGTGAATCCCTGTCAAAGAAAGTGTTTAACGAGCAGATTGCCTTCAACCTTCTTTCGCAGACAGAAAAGCCCGATGAAGATGGTTTTTCTTCTGTCGAAAAACAGATTAACCTAGAGATTCGACGTGTTCTCCCCAGCCATGATTTTTTCTTTTCCTTATCCATCGTCCAGGTTCCTGTTTTTTTTGGGTACTCGATCATGATTTATCTGGAATTGAAGAAAAAGGCAGATATTCAAGGTTTAAAAGATGTCTTTAAAGAACAATCTCTATTTGCCTTTTCTCCTCCTAACCAATCCAGCCCTGTTTCGGTGGCCGGGAAAGAGAAGATTTGCATCGGTCAAATAAAACAGGAGGAATCGCTTCCCAACAGTTTTTGGATCTGGACAGTCGCGGATAATTTAGTCCTGGGCTCGGCGTTGAATGCATTCGAGATCGCAGAGAAAATTTTCTCTAGCCCTTCGTCCTAAAGAATGAAAGAAATACTCCAACTTTTTAAACTGACTCTCGGAGAGAAGAAAAGACTGTTCGTATCGATTCTCTTTAGTTTTTTTGCGGCTTTTTTCACTTATGTTTTTGTGGAATTGGTGCAGCCCATCATCGACCAGATGTTCCTCCAAGACACCCCTCAGGCACTCTCAAAAAAACCCCGCCTCCTGGACTCCGTATTTGAAATACTCCAGGCTGCCGAAGACCAGTTCATTTGGCTCATTCCTTTACTTTTAGTGATAGTCATCTTTGGCAAAGGGATTTTTACCTTCCTTGCGTCTTTTTTCATGAAGACCGTTGGGCACAAAGTCGTCAAAAAAATAAGAGATAGTCTTTTTGAGCATTTGGTCTATCAGTCCACGGATTTTTTTGACTATAAGCCGACCGGAGAGCTGATGTCCCGGTTGACAAGCGATGTGGACAAAATCCAGCAGGCGGTTTCTGGTAGCATGGGAGATTTCATCCTGTCTGCTTTTATGCTGGTGGCTCTTCTCGGGAAAGTATTCATCACAGATTGGAAGCTGGCTCTGGTTTCTTTTGTCATAGCTCCATTGGCTGTCATTCCACTCATCCTATTCAGCCATCAGCTCAAAAAGAAAGGGATGTTGAACCAGAAAAAGATGGCACATATCTATAATCTTCTCCATGAGACCATTACCGGCAATAAGATCGTCAAAGCCTTCACCATGGAAAAGTTTGAAATAAAAAAATTTTTTCAGGCCACCCTGAGTTATTTCAAAACTAGCCTCAAACTCGCTAAAGTGGGAAGCTTTTCTTCCCCTTTTATGGAGTTCATGGGCGGTGTTCTCGGCGCTATTATACTTGTGGCGGGCACAACCAGGATTACCCGGGGATACATGACTCCAGGTGATTTCAGTTCCTTTATCTTTGCCATTTTTATGATGTACACGCCGATCAAACGTCTGAGTCGGGCGAACAACACCATCCAGCAGGGAGTGGCTTGCTATGAGAGAATCCAGGAGATTCTGCAGAGTGTTCCCCAGATTAAAGAAGATCCGAAGGCCTATCCGTTACCTCCGGTTAAAGGAAATGTGAAGTTTGAGAAAGTGTCTTTCAGCTATAACGATATGATGCCTGTTCTCCAAGATGTCAGTTTTGAAGTCAGGCCTAACGACAGAGTGGCTCTTGTCGGATTGAGTGGGGCTGGGAAGACGACCATAGTCAACCTTCTTTCACGTTTTTATGACCCGACATCAGGAAAAATCACAATCGACGGGATTGACATCCGTGAAGTGAGCCTTTCTTCGCTCAGGTCCCGTATAGGCCTTGTGACTCAGGAGCTCATCCTTTTTAATGATACGGTGCGCAATAATATCGCCTACGGCCTGGAAGATGTGGCTCTGGACAGGATTAAAGAAGCAGCTGAATCGGCGGAAGCCCACGATTTCATCACAAAACTTCCCCAGAAGTATGATTCAAACATCGGGGAAGGAGGTGCCTTGCTTTCCAGTGGACAGCGGCAGAGACTGGCCATCGCAAGGGCTTTACTCAAGGATCCGCCGATCTTGATACTGGATGAGGCGACCTCTGCTTTGGATTATGAATCGGAAAGACTCATCCAAATTGCCCTGGCTAATGTCATGAAGAATAGAACGACTTTTATCATCGCCCACCGCCTCTCTACGGTCAGAAGCGCAGATAAGATTTTTGTGGTGGATAAGGGTCGAATTGCCGAAACCGGCACACACGAGGAGCTCTTTCGGCTGGACGGAATCTATAAAAAATTGTATGATTTGCAGTTCTTGGAAGGGGAGGATACGGTCCTTTGATTCAGAGCATGACAGGATTTGCGGAGAAGCGGTCGGATTCTCAGACTCTTTCGGTGAAGTTTACTGTCAGGAGTCTGAACCATCGGTTCTTGGATTGGAATTACCGGGGAACACAGATCGGCGAGGTGGAAAGTCGGCTCCGGACCATCCTCCAGAAGAAATTTCGCAGGGGGAGGTTTGAAGTCTTCCTTGAATTGGTCTTTCTCAATCCTTCGGCCTGGGAACTCCGCATCAACGAAGACCTGCTCAAGAAAATCTTCTCTTCTGTGGAAAAGCTCTCTTCTCGGATGAAAGAAAGAGTGAGTTTTTCTGTGGATAGAGTGTTCAATCTTCCCCAGGTCATGGAGTTGAAGAGAAAGAGTTTCTCTGCAGAGGAAGTCGGCTTCTTGGAGAGTAGTTTTGAAAAGACGCTGGATGACGTTCTCAAAATGAGGAAGAGAGAAGGACGGGAGATCGCTCGTGATATCCGAGACACTCTGGATAATATAAAGCAGGATGTCAGCTGGATTGAGAAGGCGGCCAAGAAACAGCCTGCTCTAATCCGCGAAAAATTGAAGAGGCGGATGAAGGAATTAAGCCATGAGAGCCCGCTGTCAGAGGAGAAACTCGCTGAAGAGGCCGCTTATCTGGCTCAAAGATACGATTTAGCAGAGGAAGTCACAAGACTGAAAAGTCATATAGATTATGCTCTGAAGCTTCTTTCCCCGAAGAGGATGGAGCCCGTGGGGAGAAAACTTGACTTTGTCGCCCAGGAGCTATTTAGAGAGGTCAACACCATAAACTCAAAGTCCCAGGATATCGAGATCACCAAAAAGGCTTTAGCCATTAAGGGAGAGGTGGAGAGCATACGGCAGCAGGTTCAAAATGTCGAATAGACGCGCTTTGTGATATTATACAGTCTGGAGGAATTTGATGCTTTTTATCATTACCGGCCCATCAGGATGCGGAAAGTCCACTCTGGTTCATCGGGTGCTGGATAAAGTGGAAAATGTCCATTTTTCGGTCTCTCATACAACCCGCAAGAAAAGAGATTCTGAGAAAGAGGGAATGCATTACTATTTCGTCTCCAAGTCTGAGTTCGAACGGATGATCAAGGGGGAGAGATTGTTCGAATGGACGGTCTTTCAGGGGAATCACTACGGCACCTCCAAAAGGGAAGTGGAAAGGAAGGGAGCCGCAGGAGACCTCCTCCTGGATATTGATGTTCATGGAGCCGAACAGATCAAGTCGAGGTTGAAGAAGGCGGTATTCATCTTCATCCTTCCTCCCTCATTCGAGGAGTTAAAAAAGAGACTGGAAGCGAGGGGCCAGGAGAGTGCCGAATCTATCCAAGAAAGGCTTGAAGTCGCCAGGAAGGATATCAGAGCTTATCCCCAGTTTGATTATATAATCGTCAATGATGACCTGGAAAGAGCTGTCAAATGCCTGGAGTCGATCATTCGCTCCATGAGGTGCAGTCTCGAATCCAAGAAGAGAGAGATTGTGCCCATTCTTCAGAGTTTTTCCGAAGATTGATCTGAGGTCGAGATGAAAATAATTGCCTTAGGAATATCGTCTTCGATCAGCATATACAAAGCCTGTGATGTCATCAGACGGTTTCAGGACAATAAGTTCCAAGTCCATGTGATACTGACCAAGAACGCTTCCCGTATGATATCTCCTCTTCTCTTCAGTGCGCTTTCAGGGCGAGAAGTGATCGTCGATCCCTTTGAGGAAGAGCAGTCTGAAAGAATTTCCCATGTGGCCTTGGCCAAGGAGGCTTCGCTCTTCTTGGTGGCTCCAGCGACGGCGAACATCATCGGGAAATTGGCTTCGGGAGTCGCTGATGACTTCCTCTCGACTTTTTATACAGTTGTCTCCTGTCCTGTTCTTATCGCACCCGCGATGAACGAGGCCATGTACCTGCACCGCCAGACCCAGCAAAACATCCGGAAACTCAAAGGCCTGGGAGTCAAATTCGTGGAACCGGAAAAGGGATTCCTGGCCTGTCAGGATACGGGATGGGGAAGGCTGGCTTCTCCGGAAAAAATAGTTGAAGAAGGACTGAAGCTCATCAAGAAAAGCGAGAATTTAAAGGGTAAAACAGTACTAGTGACAGCAGGTCCCACTCGCGAATTCCTGGATCCCGTGCGTTTTATCACCAATCGCTCCACTGGAAAAATGGGTTATGCGCTTGCTGAGGAAGCACTCAGGCGGGGAGCCAAAGTCATCCTTGTTTCAGGCCCCACCCAAGTTTTCCCGCCGCCGGAAGCCTTGTTCAAGGAGGTCCAGACTGCAGAAGATATGAAAAAGGAAGTATCGAAACATTTCCCCAAAGCGGATGTCGTACTCATGGCCGCTGCTGTTTCGGATTTCAAGTTTACGCAGACCTCTTCGAGCAAGATCAAGAAAGAGAAATTCGGCGAGAGTATTAGAATCACTCCTGCCCCAGACGTCCTTCAAGAGTTGAGTCGGAAAAAGGGCTCGAAGGTTTTAGTGGGATTCGCGGCGGAGACAGAGAATGATGTCGATAGCGCCATAAAGAAACTGAAGAAGAAAAACCTGGATATGATCGTTGCCAACAATGTGCTGGATGAAGGAATCGGCTTTGAGTCTGATTTTAATCAGGTGAGCATCGTTTTTCCCGACGGTCAAGCGATTCAAACCGAGAGGATGACTAAAGTTGAAATCAGCCAGATCATCCTGGATAAAGTCGAGGGAATCGTTGGAAAAAAGAGCTGAAAAGCTGATAGAAAATCTCGAGGAGAGAGTCAAATTTTTTTCCCAGATTGGCGTTGATTTCATCGAGTCATCTCCAGCGCCCGAAAAGCCTTCCCCCCATTCTTTTCAGCCCTTGATAGAACAGATCCTGCAATGCCAGAAGTGTTCCCTCGCTCAGGGAAGGAAGAATGCGGTGCCAGGAGAGGGGAACCAGGAGACAGATTTGATGTTTGTGGGGGAGGCGCCGGGCCGGGATGAAGATGTTCAAGGCCGGCCTTTTGTGGGAAGAGCTGGCCAGCTTCTCACAAAGATCATCAATGCCATGCAATTTAAGAGAGAAGAAGTTTATATCACGAACATCGTTAAATGCAGGCCACCTGAGAACAGAACTCCCCATGTGGATGAGATCGAGAAGTGCAAAGGCTATCTCCTGAGCCAGATTGAAATGATCCAACCCAGAGTTATTGTCACACTCGGAAAGGTGGCGACGGACTTTTTTGTCCGCAGTCGCCTGGGAATGTCAGCGCTAAGAGGAAAATTTACCGAGTATGGTGACATTCAGGTGATGCCGACTTTTCATCCATCCTACCTTATCCGGAACGAGCCTAATAAAATACTCAAGAAGATGGTCTGGGAAGACATGAAGAAAGTAATGGCCCTCCTGGGCAAAGAATGACCTTGTACGCTGAAGTTATCCTTTCCCTGCCAGTCAGCCAGACTTTTATCTACACTGTCCCAGAGTCACTGCGTAGTAAAGCTCTGGTCGGGTCTCGAGTCCTTGTCCCTCTCGGTCAGAGGATGATGACCGGGTTTGTCGCGAAACTCAGGAAAAAAAGACTGTCTTCCGAGATTAAACTCAAAGAAATCGTGGATGTGCTGGATGAAGAACCTGTTTTTTCGTCTGCCTTCCTTTCCTTTACCAGAAAGTTAAGTGATTATTATTACTCCTCCTGGGGAGATGTGCTTCAGGCTTCTCTCCCCTCATCCTTTATTCTCAAGAGCCAGGCTAGGGTGTCTCTCACTGAAGTGGGGGAAGAGGCCGCCCTCCAGGAAGGCCTCACTGGGGAGGAAATGAAAGTCCTGAATCTCCTCAGAGGAAAAAATTACAGTCTGCATTTCCTGAAAAGAAAGTTGACGGTGAAAAATCTCCCGACTCTTCTTTCCCGTCTTGAGAAGAAAGGACTGGTTCAAACACAGAGAGATATTAAAAGGAAGAGGCCGAAAAGGGCACTCTCTGTGGCAAAAAGTGAATCTCAACTCGAAATGGATTTTTCGCTGGATGCCCATTCCCGGCAGATCGCCGATGAGATAGTATCCGCACTCAGGCAGCCGGTTTTTTCTTCATTCTTTCTTTATGGGCCTGCAGAAAAAAGGGAATCTGTTTATTTTTATCTGATCAGAAGAATTCTTGAGGGGGGGAGAAAAGCGTTGTTTTTGGTTCCTGAGATCGCTTCCACCCAGACTTTGAGAGAGAAGTTTGAAAAGAGACTGGGAGAAAAAGTGGCCCTTCTTCACAGTCGATTAACCGAGAAGGAGAGAGAGATCGAGTGGCTGAGAATAAAAGAGGGGGAAGCAGATATTGTCGTCGGGCCTCGTTCAGCTCTTTTTGCCCCAGTTGATAATCTGGGCTTAGTCGTTGTTGATGAAGAACAGGACGAGTCCTTCTTCCAGCAGGAGAGTCCAAGCTATGATGCCAGGAAGGGTGCCTGGATACGGGCCAAGCAGGAGAAAGCAGGTTTGGTTTATGGTTCAGAGATCCCCTCAGTCAGTGCTTTTTACAGAGCCAGGAAGAAGGGATATCTGCTGAGTTTAAAAGAAAGGAAAGAGAAGAAAAAAGTTGAAATTGTTGATGATAGACGAGAAAGAGACGTGGTTTCCCGCAGGCTTGCCGAGCGCATCGCGGTGAAATTGAAGAGGAAAGAGCCGATACTGGTATTCTTGAACCGGCGAGGTTATGCCTCGTATATTCTTTGCTCAAGCTGTAATTTTATCCCCCGTTGTGTTCGGTGTGATGTGGCTCTGGCCTACCATAAAGGAGAAAAGAAGTTGGTTTGCCACGCCTGCGATTATTCGACCCCTGCTGTGGAGAATTGCCCGGATTGTGGCCGCAGGATGATCAGAGGGCGGGGAGTGGGTGTCGAGGCAGTTGAGGAGAGATTGAAAAGGATTTTTCCCCAAGCCAGGACAGCCTCTTTTGCGACAGACCTGGACAGGAAAAACCAGAACAAGATCCTTGAGGAGTTCCGGAAAGGGAAAATTGACATTCTTGTTGGAACCCAGCTCTTGGCCCACCAGTTCGACCTTCATTCGGCATCTTTAGTCTCTATCCTCTACCCTGAAACGCTCCTCACCTTATCCGACTACAGAGCCAGCCAGAAAACCTATCAGGCCGTTAGCCAGATGATGAGATTTCTCAGGGAAGATGGAGAGTCAGAGGCCATCATCCAGACGGCGCTTCCCCACCATTTCAGTATACGTCAGGCTGCATCCGGGGACTATATGTCTTTCTTTAGGGAAGAGCTGAATTTTCGACGTCTCATGAAATATCCCCCCTTCACTCATCTGGTTGAAATCCTGTTTCAAGGGGAGAAATTGAGATATGTGGCCAGACAATCAAGAGAATTTTTAAACCGAGTGAAGGAGGCTTCAAAAGATGTTGAAATTTTGGGTCCGGCACTGGCGCCGGTTTCCATGTTGAGGGGGAGGAGCAGGGTTCAACTCATACTCAAAGCGAGAAAAAAGATAGACCTGGATGATGTTCTTGAGAAATTCCTAAAATCGGTCAAAGTAAGAAAATCTATCCTCATCCATGATTGAAAAAAGGGGACAGGCCCCTTTTTGAGAGACTGTCCTATTCAGCCTTTAAGTGATGGAAGAGAAGGACTGCCCCTTCTTCGACCGGATGAGAGTCTTAGTTTGGGGGAAGTAGAGAGATAGATTTTTTTGAGTGAGATTCGGTCCCTGAGCGGAATCTCAGAGATTTTAAAAGTTCAAAAAAAAGTGTGGTTATGTCTGATTATGCGTCTGCGTAGTCAGCGAAGTAGATTGTTAAATAGCCTGTGGCCTGCACAGGATGGCCGGCTATGTCTTCTCCATAAAATGTGACCTGAGCCACGACTTGTAATGATCTTGTTACAGGTGCACCAATTATATCGCTTAGTGGGAGAGCGGCTTTCGCCTGTTCTCGGACAATAACAAATTCAATGCTTGCGCTGGAATCGATGTCTATTCCGACTGAGAGGCGCCCCTGGAATGTCGCGGGGACAGATGTCGACGCCATATTCAGAGAATCAACGTAGGTGTATCTGATCTCATACGTATGAATAAAAATTCTGTTCTGGTACGACGGACCGGCCCCGATGCTTTCCGGTTCCTTGAGTTTGGCCTCGAGTGTGGCAGAGACAATATCTGCGACAATGGTGCCAGTAATAGGATCACCTTCAATCACGTCTGATTGGAGAAAGTCTGCGGTGTCTCCCCCATCTGTATGACCGATAACTTCTGTAACCAGAAGTATGCTGTTGCTTGCGTGTTCATCGCGAATTTGGCAGGAAACTAGGACTAAGACACACGGGAGAATGGCCAGTATTTTCAAAACAAATTTTGTTTTTTTCATTTTTACACCCTGTTATTGAATTATTCTGGGAGTAATGAAGATGAGCAGCTCCCTGTGCTGCTTTGTGCGTGCAAAATTCTTGAAGAGGAGTCCCAGAATTGGGATTTTATGTAGAAAAGGAACTTTTTCTCGGGTGATGGAGTCTTCAGTTCTGTAAATTCCTCCGATCACAGTCGTCCCACCGTCAGGGATCATAACCCTTGTGGTTGCACTTTGAGTCGTAATCGGAGGAATCCCGTTAACCAGGTTGGCGAAGTCAGCCGCATCGTTCCTGATGACGATGTCCATGATGATGGTTCCCTCTGCTGTGATTTGGGGTGTGGCTCTCAACTCTAAGGCGGCGTTCTGGAACCGGACAGAGGTGGTGAAATTTGCAACTGTCTGAATAGGGATCTGTCGACCCTGGATAATTTCAGCCTGGTGATTGTTCTGTGTTGTTATCGATGGAGAGGAGATGATACGTCCCTCACCTGAAGTCTCCAGAGCAGAAAGCGCCAAATCGATTATAGCGGTATTCATGACATTGGCGAAAGAGATGCCTACTGTTGTGCTGAAAGAAGGGGCAGGAAGGTTTATCGCATAACCGCCCAGTGGCCCACCAATTCCTCTCGTGACGACTCCCTGAGGGATCATCGCTCCGTCAACGTTTATACTGTTCGGGAATTGGAGGGATGTTGGATTTCCGTGGAAAGGATCCATATCCCCTCGAAAGCCCCATTGAATACCAAGGTTTTTGACAAAATTGGACGTGGCCTCGACAACTCGAGCCTCGATGGAGACTTGCGGAGTCGGCGTGTCGAGCACGGCTATGAGCTGTTCCAGAAGATCGAATCTGTCTATCACATCCGAAATGATCAGCGTGTTCGTCCGTTCATCGATGATCAGTTCTCCTCGGGTGGAGATTTTATTGACCAGAAGAGTCCGGATATCTCCTGCTCGGGCGTAGGAGAGTTCGTAGTATTTAGTCTGGAGAGGTCCGGCCAGTTCCCGGCTCTCCTCTAACCTTCTTCGTTCTTCTTCTTCCCGGGTGAGAGTCGCGACGGTGGCGATCCGAAGGATATTCCCTTCGATGGTTCTCCCGAATTTATGCTGTCGTAAAATGATATCCAGAGCTTGATCCCAGGGGATGTATCTTAAATCGCAGGTGACAGCTCCTCTGACTTCCGGGTCGAAGATAACGTTCAATCCAGCAAAATCCGCAATCCAAAGGATAACGTCCCGAATGTCTGCTTCATAGAACCTCAGAGCTCCGATGATTTCTCCAGTGTACCTGTCTTCACGGCTCACAATAGCCGCTGGCCGGGTCACTTCTTCCGGAGGTTCGACTTCCGGCTTAACCGGCGGTTTTTCTGGCACAGGTTCGATGGGTTTCGGAGGGACTTCGACTTCTGGCTTTGGAGTGGGAAGAGTGGGGATAGCCCTGGTCACAGGCCCCTTGGTGAAAGAAGCCAGAATTTCATCTCTGTCAATGTCCAGAGTGTAGTATCGGGGCTCAGACAGGTCGAACACCAGTCGGGCGATTGTATGAGGACTTTCTCTCTGGAATTGTCCTGTTCTCACTCTGAAGATTCCCAGTCTCTGGACAGGATAGGTGTATGTCGGGTCAGGATAAAGAGTATCGAAAAAGTCGACAACCAAACGGAGAGGATTTTCCAGAGCGAAGACCTGGGATATGGCTTCCGCACTCAGTTTGGCAGTGACCTCGAGGCTGTCTGTTCTCTCTATAATCCCGACTCCCACGAATTGAATGGCTTTTTTGGGTATCGCTCTGAGTTTTTCTTCGGTTTCAGATGTGAGGATGTATCCGTTGAGTGTCCTTTGAATCCTGTTCAACTCAACAACCGTGTATCCGCTGGAGGCGTAGAATCGATAGGGAACTTTCTCTAATAGCTGTATGAGAAGGCGGGCGGTCTCAGCTCCTGTTTTTTCGATCTTGATGTCTTCAACGACTAAAGATTCCCTTAGGTCGATCTGAGTCTCTGGTTCAGTAGTCACCTTGTCCAGATCAATAACAATCGTCGCTGGGCCGGTCTCGGCGTAATATGTTCCTCTGATCTGGAGAGGTCCGCTTGTTTCCAGAAATATGAGAGTGTTGAGCTCTTCTGTTTGAACAGAAATCTTATTTATACTGACTGAGGATTGGCTGCTGGCATAGCCCCACAACAGGGAAAGAAAACAAAATAAAGCTAGAACCTGGAATATTTTTTTCTTTTTCATCTTCGCTCCTCTGTTTGAATTTCTTTGACTATATCTTTTGGCTTAAATAAAGGAGATCCTCTTTCTTGTGTCTTGCGGAAGATGACTTTGGTCTCATCAATCGAAAGAACGAAGCCATCGGAAAATTTATGACCGACTTTGATGAAAAGGGGAAATTCCTCTGGACCAGTGATAATCGCGGTGAACTGTCCTCTTGCCTTGACGATTCCTATGACATTTATATTCTCAACAGAAACCCCAGGTTCTCCTTCTCTTCCCCCGGATCCGGCTTCCTGCTGAGCGAGTAAATCCCTGAAAGGATCTCTCCTTCCTGCACGGGAATATGTGGGCTTTGTCTTTTTCGGCATAATTTCGCTGATTTCTTTTTCCATTGCCTGTTTTTCTTCCTGCGTGGTTTCCTGTTTAGTCTGTTGGCTTAAGGCAATCTGGGTGCAGAGACAAAGAAAACAGGCTATAAGACAAAAAGACAGTGCTTTTTTCATTTTTTACTTCCTTTTTGATTTTGTCCCCTTTGTGGCTGGAGTTTCTTCGCGGAAGATGTACGTCTTGGCTGTGTAAGTGGCGGAAATAGTGCTGTTGGCGGTCTGCCTTTGGAGTGCTTTTATCGAAAAATCCTCTACGTTAAAGAGGCGTGAAAAATTACTCAGTCTGTCAAAGAAGAGTGCAAGGTTGTGGTAATCACCTGTCATTTCCAGGTCGATGGGCCACTCATAGTAAAATTCCTTCCGGATTTCTCCTTGAACGTCAAACTTATTGAGATTGAGGCGCGAATTGTTGGCGAGTTGCTGCATGTTTCCCAGAATGTTCCATATTTCTCTCCTCTGAGGGATGATAGCCTCGAGCTCTTGGAGAGTTTGGTTCAAGACAGCAATTTCCGCCTCGATTTTGTCCAGTTGCCTCTTTTTTGCCCGGAGTGTCGTGACTTCCCTTTCGACTTTATCTCTTTCGGCCCTGAGGTTTTCCAGCTGGTCATTTTTAGGTTTGAACCAGACAAAATAAAGAAGCGCCGCCATAATGCCTATCAAAACAAGATGTCCGTACCATGGCCAGTCTTTCATTTTAGTTGGCTCCTTTTTGCCCGACTTTGATTGAAGGTGGAGGTATGGGAGGAACCACATACACTGCGGATAAAGAAAAATCAACGTATTCGTTATCTCTAGTCTGCCTGCGAGTGGTGCTCTTGAGATCGACGTTTGTGAAATAGGGGCTTGTTTCCAGGTTGTAGATGTAATCGGCAATCATGCTGTTATCTGTCGCTCTTCCCCTTATCTGGATCGTTCGTCTGCTGAAACTCACCTCTGTTAACCAAACCCATTGAGGAATTTGTTTGCTTATCTCATCGAGAATGCTGACTGCGATTCCCTGTTGGGCTTTTAATTGGTTGATGAGTTCGATTTTTCTCAAGATGAGCTCCTGCTGTCCCTGGACCGTTTCTAACTTGGATAGGACGTCTTTGAGTTTGTTTTTCTCTTCTTCAGCTACGTTCAGGAGATTTCTTTCTTTCTTTATGGCGTTGAATTGAAGGTAGCCGAGGGCGATCGCAACAATGACAAAAAGCCCGATGAGAGAGGTCATCGGAAAAGGTTTTCTTTCCTTTACGACCTCTTCTTCTTCTCTAACTATCGGGGCCTTGGGTTCTTCTTTTAATAAGTTTATTCGTATCATGGCTTCACTCTTCCATTTTTCGGGTGGCTAATCCAGTGGCCACTCCAAACAAAGCGGCCATTTCCTGGAAATAGACAGCGTCAAATTTTTTTTCGTTGTAATAGATATTCCGGAAAGAGTTGAAGACTTCAGTCTCTGTTCCGAACTTCTGCTCGAAGAACTTGGGAAGATCTTTCAGTTTGGCCAATCCGCCGCTCAGGAGTATTTTTTCGACTTTTCTCTCTCCTCCTTCCCCAGCTTCATAGAAAGAGAAAGTTTTTTCGATTTCCTCTAAGAGGTTCTCGATGTTCGTGTTCAGAACTGTTTCGATCTGCTCGGGGGGAATATCTTTGGCTGGAATCCCTTTGATGACTTTTTCGGCATCATCGACACTGAGTCCAAGGTCCTTTCTTATATTTTCAGTGATAAAGGACCCGCCGATGGAGAGATCCCGAAATAATTGAGGCTTCTCTTTTTTGATGATGATGATGTTGGTGGTGTTCGCACCGAGGTTAATCAGAGCCACTGTTTTTTCCCTGTATAATTCCGGGTAATTGATTTCCAGAGCATTTTGAAGAGCAAACGCATCCACTTCAATGGCAAGCAGATTTTTGCGGGCTTGTTGGACGACATTGCTGTAGTTTGTGACTTTGTCTTTTTTCGCCGCGACAAGCAGAATGTCAAGGTTTTTATCCTCTGAACCGACAGCGGGTTTCAGGATAGCGTAATCCACAGCGGTTTCTTCATAGGGATAGGGGATATTATGCCTGGCCTCCCAGATGATGGATTCTGCCAATTCTTCGGTATCCATTGAGGGAAGAGATATTTTTTTGATGATCACAGAGCTCCCGGAGAGGGAAATGATTACATTTCTATTCGAGATCTTATTCTCGTCAAAGATCATTTTTATGGTCTCAGATACAGCTGTCGAGTCCATGATTGTCCCTTCGACTATGGCATCATGCGGCAGGAATTCTAAACCTATCTTCTGGACTTCGTAGATTTCTTCTCCGCCTTTTTTCTTTGATTTAAACTCGACAGCTTTTACGGCGTAAGATCCGATGTCCAACCCGACTATGGCTTTTTCTTTACCCAAACCAAACATTCTTCTTTCTCCCTTGTGTTCATAGATTTAAGCTTGGGTGCTTATTTTTAAATTTTTCCCTGAGTTTTTTTTCGACCTGATCTGGCACCAAATCCTTGAGGCATCCACCCAGCATGAAGATCTCCTTCACCATTTTGGAGCTGAGGAAAGAATAGCTGAGATTGGGCATCATGAAAAAGGTTTCGATTTCCGGGTCGAGCTTCATGTTCATCAGAGCCATTTGAAATTCGTACTCAAAGTCTGAGATAGCCCTTAGCCCCCTGATAACGACCTTGGCGTCGTTTTTTTTTGCGAATTCGACGAGTAAGCCGTGAAAGGCTTTAGCTTCGGTGTTTTTTTGGTCAGCAAAAATCTCCTTGATCATGCTCACTCTTTCTTCAGCGGAAAAAAGGGGTTTTTTCTTTGGATTTTCCAGTACGGCCACGAGAATTCTATCGAAAATTTTTAAGCCTCTTTTAATAATATCCACGTGTCCGTTTGTGATGGGATCAAAAGAACCTGGATACACAGCTTTGCGCATTTTTGGCTGGTGATTTGTTTCGCTCATTTTCGTTAAGTTACTATTATCAAAAAAATTATCCTTTGTCAAATCAAAAAATCACGAAATTTTTTGTTGCTGGAGTGCCAATTTTTGTACATTTTTTGTGGTCATTTTAGACAATTTTGGTCACTTTATTCTTCCTAAAATTAATAACGGATTGGCATCTCAAATTTTCTCTTCATGCCAATCCTCCCTCATTTTTAAAAATATTCATTAAATTTTTGACTATTCTCATAAGTTTACAAAGATTGCCTCTGAGGTCAATCCCCAGAGGGGAGGATATCATAGGGTGAATTTTGATTGGATTTTCTCACCCCTAGGGGTTAAGGGCCTCATCAACATCGATGATGTGTTTTTTCAAGGACTTACGTCGATTTTTTGATGTCGATTTTTTGGGATTTTGGCTGGGGCTCTATTTTTTTTGAGGCAAGGCCTTATCTGGATCCATGAATATAAGCTTGATCTTAGTTTGACTGGCTCAAAGACTGACAAAACCTGATCCCATTTTCTCGGCTCAAGCCCTGACCCTCTTTTTTTTTATTGAGAATAGGGATAAAATAGAAAACACCGGGGTCAAGCCTTGTCAACGTCGATGTCAGGTGGCTGGAATTGAGCCCCGTATCTTACAGTCTTGATAAAGTCTGACCCCACAGGAGAATGTCATGAATAAAAATCTATTTATCAAAAGCATAATCGGGATGGCAGTCGTTTTTTCTGTCCCTTTTCTTTCTATTTGTCAAGAGGAGGATGTCTATTCCAAAAAGAGAGAGTTGATGGTCGAGAGGCAGCTCCAGGGGCGAAACATAACGGATAAAGAAGTCCTGGATGCAATGAGGAAGGCCCCCCGTCATCTTTTTGTCAGGCCTGGCCTTCGCAGTTATGCCTACAATGACTACCCTCTTGAGATAGATGAGGGCCAGACGATTTCCCAACCATATATCGTTGCTTTGATGACTCAAAGCCTCAAGCTGAAAAAAGGACAAAAAGTGCTGGAGATTGGCACAGGTTCAGGCTATCAGGCCGCTGTTCTGGCTCACTTGACAGATGAAGTGTACTCGATTGAGATAAGGGAGAAACTGGCGAAAAAGGCAGGGGAGACTTTGAAGACGCTGAAGTATGACCAAGTTCGTGTCAAATGGGGTGACGGCTATTTTGGTTGGGAGGAGCATGCCACTTTTGACGCTATTATTGTCACCTGCGCAGCCAATCATATTCCTCCGCCTCTGCTCAAACAGCTGAAGGAGGGAGGCCGGCTCATCATTCCCCTGGGGAGCACCCTTTATTTTCAGTCTCTTACCCTGGTGACCAAAACTAAGGGCAAGCCTAAGACGAGGAACATATTAGACGTTCGGTTTGTGCCTATGGTCGGAGAAATGCGCAAAAAGGAGAGCCATTAGGTACCCACCGGAAGCCAGGATGAGCACAAGGCTGTAACCGGCCCAGAAGGCGATCATCAGTGCGGAAATTGAATTGACGACTGAAGAGAAAGCATTGGTTGCCCAGGCCCATGGAACAAGCCTTCCCTCCTGCTCGGCGAGAAGCCGGATTCCTGAAGGGAAAGGAAATCCCATCAGGAAGCCGAGGGGAAACACAGTCAAAATTGTCAGCCCCATTTTTAAGGGTAGACTGAGGTGAATGAAGGCATCATAAAAGAGAGGCAAGAAAAGGAGATAGAGAACAACAAGTCCTGCACAGATGAGAAGGCTTTTCCGCAGGTTTTTTCTCAGGTCTTGTCCAAGGATTCTTTTTGAAAAAAAACTCCCTATACCGGAAGCGAAAAGCAAAGAAAAGATTATGACTGAAGTTGAATAGAGCGGATGCCCCAGGAAGAGGATGAATTGCTGGATAAAAATTATCTCCACAAACATGAACGCCATTCCGATTGAACCGAAGTAGAATAAGATTTTCACGGATACACCCTTTTTTCTTTTTCCCCGCCTGCGGTCAACAAGAAGTGGCAGAAGTATCAGGATGAAAGCGATGATGATGGATTGGATGAGGAGAAGGAATACCAGAAATTCACCTTGGAGAAAAGGGAGCCATTTCTGGCCAATGATCCGATAAGTGTCTTTCAGCCTGGTCAACTTGAAAAAATTGGAGAAAAAGGGACGGTTATCCGTTGCCGGCTTGATTTGAAAGAGATATTGTCTGTAAAGCTTCTCTCTTTCAGGAGGAGAGAGAAGCTGAAGCGTGAGGTTGTAGTAGAGGGGGTTGTCCAGGATGTTGTGGAGGTTGACTTCGTCTGATTTTATTCCTGGGTAGTAGACAATGTCAAAAAGGCATCTGGCTGAGAAATCCTTCAATTTCTGGACTTCTTGTGGGGTGAAAGGGCTTTTTTTGATGAAGAAGCTGATGGTTCCCCAGGTTCTGAGGGCAATCAAATGCATGGCTGGGTCCAAGCCGCTCTCTTCCATTGCCTCAATCCATGTGGCAAGAAGTTTAATCTCCTGCCTCGGAGGCGGGAGGAGGTAGAGGGTCATACTGATGAGCCCGTTCGAAGATAACCGATTCAAGATATGATCGAATGATTCGACTGTGTAAATATAATTTTCGCTGAATCCATGCAGGCCTGTTCCTGAAGCGCCGAACACATCTGTTAATGAAAAAACGATTAGATCGTATGTGCCCTTTTCCTGTTTCAAGGCTGAACGGCTGTTGGCAGATATACACTGAATATTCTGTTGCAGATAGAGGTTTCCGGATGGCTCGGCTAATTCCTTGCGGAGGAGCTTTAACGTCAGCGGATTTCTCTCAATGACCTTAATCTGATCCGCGTTAAAGTAAAGAGCAGAAAGGACATCCAGTCCTCCCTTTGGCTCAATGAGGAGAGTACGCGGGCGTTCCACATAGGAATAAGCCAGGGATGAAGGAAGAAAAGAAAGGAATTCAAGGGAGGAGTCTTGTCTGTTCCTCATGGGAGTGATTGCAGATAGTTCATCTCCATCTATGGATAGTCCGAATTGAGGCGGGAGGTTTTTATCATACAGGAGACTCAATCCAGGGGCATATCTGAGTGCGGTGGACTCCAGGATATCGACGCGTGAGACAGCATTCCATTTTGTGAAAAGGTGTTTTGCCTGGGGAAATTTTAAGGCAACCGGCAGAGCTTTGTAGGGAGAGATTCTAAAACTGAGCCAGGAAGGAGCGATCAGAAAAAGAGCGATTTCTCCGGCCATGAGACTCGCCAAAAGAAGCTTAAAACGCGTTGACCTCCTGGTGCTGAAAAGAAGAGAAGAGAGAAGAGCCAGGAATGAAATGAAGAGGATGACTCCCCGATCTCCCTTGGGCAAAAAGACGACAAGTACGCAGAGTGTTCCGGTTCCTGCTCCTAAAAGGTCTGAAAAATATATCTTGTTTACGAGGCTTGATGCGCTGGTAATGGCGAATGATATTGTGAGGCCAGCGAAAAAGAAAGGAATGCTGAGGAGGAAGTAGTAGAGAATGATGAGAGGGATTTGACCCTTATCCCAGGAGAGCTTGATGAAGTCAAAAGGCAGGAGATTGCAGAGAAAGAAGCTTGCGAGTATGGTCAGAGAAAAGAGAAGCGAGCTGTAGGAGAGGAATTTGTCGCGGTCAATCGAATCGCGAATCCTCAGAAGGGCTAGAAACGACCCGCTGGCTCCATATCCCATAAAAGCAATGCTGACCACCAAAAAGGCAAAATGGTACTGTTGGGAGATAGAAAAATACCTTGTCAGAGATAGTTCCAGACAGAGGGTGGCTGAGGAGATGAGGAATATTCCCGCCAGAGAGCGATTTTGCATGACAGACATCGGTATTACGATACAACAAGAAGGGGTCGCGTCTCAACATTTTACATTTTTCATGAAAGTGTCAGGCTGCTTTTTCTGGGACTGTCCCTTTCAGTCCTTAAACAAAGAAGGAAAGGGACTGTCCTCTTTATAAAAGGAGTCTGATCCCATTTATACTGAAAAAGTAACCTGCTCTTTATGCTCAGAAATTAGTTAACTCTTTTGGCAATGATATAGAAGGCAAAAGTGTCATGGCGAGCGAAGCGTGGCAATCTCAGGTTTTTGTCATTACGAGCGAAGCGTAGTAATCTCTTTAAAGTATTGATGAAACTTATTTTTATGAGATTGCCACGTCACTTTGTTCCTCGCAATGACAAAAACCTGAGGTTGCCACGTCACTTTGTTCCTCGCAATGACAACACTATGGGCTTGTTTCACTCCGTTCGCAATGACATCCGAAAAGTGTTACCTAATTACTGAGCGCGTACAACAGACTCCTTTTTGGCGGTTGCTTTTCCTCTGTTCTTGTGATAATTTTGAAAAAAAGATGATTACATTCGGCACTTCGGGATGGCGAGCCGTGATGGGGGAAGAATTCACTTTCCAGAATGTCAGGACAGTTATCCAGGCAATAGCCAATAACCTGAAGAAGAAGTTCCCAGGTAAGAAAATATCAGTCGTAGTGGATTATGACACCCGGTTTCTCTCAGAGAGATATGCCTTTGAAGCGTCAAAGGTTTTCTCTCACAACCAGATTCATGTGTTTCTGGCAGACAGGGATGCCCCCTCTCAGGCTCTGGCTTACCAGGTGATCAAGAGAAAGGCTCAAGGAGGAATCAACTTCACGGCTTCGTTCAATCCTCCTGAGTACAACGGTCTCAAGTACAACACTGAGACCGGTGCGCCTGCGATGCCGGAAGAGACAGATAAAATCGAAGAAGAGATCAAAGCCCTTGAAAATGAGCATCCAGTCTGTCCTTATTATCCCCGGACTGAGTTTGTGGAGAAAATAGACCTTCAGGATGATTATCTGGCGTTTATTCAGGATAAGATTGATTTTGAGCTGATACGGAAGTCAAAAATTAAAATCGCAGTGGACCTGCTCTATGGAGCTAGCCGAGAATACTTGGATGAGATTCTGGAAGAAAATCACGTTCCAGTCGAAGAAATCCATGGATTTATCGATCCCTATTTTGGAGGAATCACACCCTCTTGTTCTGAAGAAAATCTTGAGGAACTCAAGACTCTCGTCAAGGATAAGGAGTGTCATCTTGGGATAGCGACCGACGCTGACGGTGACCGCTTTGGGGTCGTGGATGAGAAAGGAAATTTCATCATTCAGAATTTGATAATCTCATTATTGCTGGATTATCTTGTAACAGCAAAGAATTGGAAGGGAGGCGTGGCCCGTTCAGTGGCAACGACTCATCTTATTGACCGCATAGCCAGGAAATACGATTTTCCTCTGTATAAAACCCCCGTAGGTTTCAAATACCTGGCTGACCTTTTTTTAAAGAAAAAAATTATTTTTGGAGGAGAAGAAAGCGCTTGTATTGCTATAAAAGACCATCTTCCCGAGAAAGATGGGATATTCGCCGGTCTTCTTGTCGCGGAAATGATGGCCTCATACGGGAAAACTCTCTCGGAACTGGTTGATGATTTGTTCCGAAAATACGGAAGAAGGGTGGGAAGGCGTAAAAGCATTCCCTTGACTGCGGATAGTGAGAAAAAAGTGAGAAAGATCATTAAGGATCCTCCCAAAAAGCTTGGAGATAGGAAGGTCTTGAATATCGAAACGATCGATGGGATTAAATTGGATTTTTCTGATGATGATTGGCTTCTTATTCGGTTATCAGGAACAGAACCTCTCTTGCGATACTATGCAGAATCTGGCACAGAGGATGAAGTCGAGAGATTCCTTGGTTTAGGAATGGAGTTGGTTTCTTGAGAGAGAAGAGAGAAAAAACTAGTTTGTCTTTTCGGAAGAAAATTATCATTATTGCTTTGGTGTCTTTCTTTGTGGTCCTGCTCCTTGCTTCTTTTTTTGGGAAGAAGGGACTCATCGAGATTTATCGAGCTCAAAAAATCCAGAGAGGTTTGCTGCAAGAAGTGGAACGTCTCGAAGAGAAACAAAGGAAACTGGAGAGGGAGATAGAGGAGTTGAAGAACCAATCCGAAAGCAGTGGAGAAAAAAGCTCGAGAGAAGCTGTGGCTGCAGAAGCCGGATGAAATCGTCATCGTCGATAAAAAAAAATAGAACGTTTTTCATTTCGTTCAGAGCATGTCCCGGTCACTCCAAGATGAAAGCTTGCATCATTTGCTGGAACCCCTGAACTCTGTCCAGAAAGAAGCTGTGAACCATGGATCGGGTCCGCTTCTCATCATCGCTGGGGCAGGAACGGGAAAAACAAAAGTCATCACGCACCGGATCGCCTATCTCATTGCCTCCAAGCTTGCCAAGCCGGAAGAAATCCTTGCGGTCACATTTACTGAGAAAGCCGCGAATGAGATGGAGGAGAGAGTGGACCTCCTGATTCCGTACAGCTATTCTTTTGTCGAGATCAGTACATTCAATTCATTCGGGGAGAGGGTTCTGAGAGATTACGGAATTGAATTGGGTTATTCTCCTGATTTTAAGCTTCTGGATGATGTGGAACAGGCCATTTTTTTCAGAGAACATCTCTTTGAATTCCCTTTGAAATATTACCGCCCCCTCAGTTATCCGACCAAACACATCCATGAACTCCTGAATGCCATCAAGAGGCTGAAACAGGAAGACATCAAACCTGAGGAGTACCTGAAATATTCTCGGGAGCTTGTCAAGAAAGCCTCGAACAAAGCGGAGAAAGAGGAAGCCCAAAAGCATCTGGAAGTCTCCTGGGTATACGAAGGCTATCAGGAATTGTTGAAGAAGGAAGGAAAGATTGATTTCGAAGACCAGGTTTTGCTGGTGGTTGAGCTTTTCCGGAAAAGGCCGTCAATTCTGAAGGAATTTCAAGAGAAATTCAAATACATTCTTGTCGATGAATTCCAGGATACAAACTACATCCAGTTCGAGCTCCTAAAACTCCTGGCAGCCAGGCACAAAAACCTGACTGTCTGTGGAGACGACGACCAGAGCATTTTTCGTTTTAGAGGAGCGTCATTAAGTAACATTCGCAATTTTCGTAAGATTTATCCGGATTATAAGAAAGTGGTTCTCAACATAAACTACCGCTCCACTCAAGACATCCTCGATTCTGCTAGCCAGTTAATCAGGAAAAACAACCCTGACCGTCTGGAGTTCGAAGAAGAGATCGATAAGAAACTCGAATCCACAATACAGAGCGATGGAAAATGCATCTACAGGCTTCCATTCGACACTCTATCCCAGGAAGCAGATGAGGTCGCCCGCATCATCAGAGAGAGGATAAAGGAAGGGCTTAAGTATGGAGATATCGCCATACTGGTCAGGAGGAATGCCGATGCTGACGCGTTCCTTCGGGCTTTGAACATGAAAGAGATTCCCTTCCGTTTTTCTGGAAGCCGGGGATTGTACTCCCAGGAAGAAGTGAAGATCCTTATCTCCTTCATTAAGTCACTGACCGATTTTGAAGACAGTAAAAGTCTCATTTATCTGGCATTGTCGGAAATCTACAGGGCAGATCCGTATGATCTGACGGTTATCTCTAACCATGCGCATAAAAAGAATCTTCCTCTCCATAAAGTTTTCAAAAAAATATATGAGGGGCTGAGCCCAGTTGAAATCTCAAATTCGACCAAAGCCAAAATCAAGAAAATATTTGAGGATTTACTTTATTTCGTGAAACTCTCGAGCTCTGAGAATGCCGGAAGAGTGATCTATTCCTTTATCGAGCGGAGCGGCTATCTGAAGACTCTGGTTGAAGGAATGAATCCTGAGACTGAACTGAGAATAAAGAATATCCGGATATTTTTTGACAAGGTGAAAAATTTCTCCGAGCTGACCGAAGATGACTCCATCTATTCTTTTGCCAGACATCTCGACCTTCTCCAGCAGGTGGGGGATAATCCTGCGACTGCCGAAGCCGAATTAGAGGAGGATGCCGTCAATGTGCTCACGGTCCATAAAGCCAAAGGACTCGAGTTTGCCGTTGTCTTTATGGTCAGCTTGATCAGTGACAGGTTTCCAGGAAGAGAGAGAAAAGAAAAGATTCCCATTCCCGATAGAATACTGAAGGACAAGGTTCCCAAGGGAGCCGCCTACGGATTTGAGCAGAAAGAGAAGATTTACCTCCAAGAGGAAAGAAGACTCTTTTATGTTGGAATGACACGAGCCAAGAAGTTCCTTTATTTGACATGGGCCAGGGATTATGGTTTAAAGCGATTAAAAAAAGTCAGCCCTTTTGTACTCGAGGTCTTTGACCTTTCCAAAATGAGTGATGAGGTTCTTCAGACTTCTCCCTTGGAAGAGATTCAAAGGTATGCGGACTCGGCTCCGCCGCCCAAGGTTGTATCTGAGGAAAAAGTCGAAGGTGTCCTGACGCTAAGCTATTTCCAGGTGGATGATTATTTGACTTGTCCTCTCCGGTACAAATACAGGCATATCATGCGCATTCCTGTTCTTCCTCATCATAACCTTGTATTCGGTCGAGTTCTTCACAACACGATTCATTTCTACCTGCACAGCAAGATGTCTGGAAAAAAGCTGTCATTGGAAAAATTGCTGGATGCCTATGAAGAACGTTGGATCAACGAAGGATTTCTCAGCCGGGAACATGAAGAGATGAGGAAGAAAGCAGGAAGGAAAGCGTTGCGCCGGTTCCACCGCAGAGAGGAGGATTCCGGACAGCTCCCCCATTTCCTTGAGAAGAGTTTCAAGTGGCAGATGGATGATGTGAAGTTTATCGGCCGCTGGGACAGAATCGACCTCTCCGAGGCAGGTGCAATTATCGTCGATTATAAAGCCACTGAGATAAAAGGACAGAAAGAAGCGGATAAAAGAACGATGGACAGCCTCCAGATGGATTTGTATGCTCTCTCTTTCCTCAAAACACAGGAGTCTCATCTTGTTGAAACACAGCTCCATTTTTTAGAGTCAGATATTATCGGACATGCATCCAAAGAAGGAAAGAAGCTGGATAAGGCTGTGGAAAAGATCAAGGAAGCGGAAACGGGTATTCGGGCTCGGGATTTCACTGCCCGTCCCGATTGGCACAACTGCAGCTTTTGTGATTTCCGGATGATTTGCCCCTCATCCTATGCCTATTGAAATAAATGTCATGGCGAGGAGCGGAACGAAAAAATTGGGGACAGAATAAATTGGGGACAGAATAAATTGGGGACAGTCCCCAATTTTCTTCAGTCCCCAATTTTCTTGTATTATGTCGATTGAATGGATGTCATCGCGAGCGAAGCGCGGCAACCCTTCTCTTTTTAATCGACGGTGAACCAGAAAGGCATGAGCGCCAGATTTTTCTCGCCTCCCAGCAGTTGAAACACGGAAAGTATTTTTTCCAGTTCCGGATGAAGACCGGTTTTTGTGGATGAGAACCACCTTCCCATGAGAACTTCCCAGAGGGAGATTTTTTTTGGCCAGATAACAAGCCCGACGCCTTCCTCAGCCGGAATGCCTGCGAGTTCCTTCGCCAGCTCAATCGCTCGCGATAATCCCCCTAGCTCATCCACCAGGCCATGTTCTTTGGCCTGGCTTCCTGTCCAGACTCGGCCTTTCCCGATTCTATCGACTTCCTCCTTGCTCATATTCCTTCCCTCTGCGACTTTGTCGAGGAATTGGTCATAAATCCATAGTATCTCTTTTTTAAGCAGTTCTCTTTCTTCAGAAGTGAAACCTCTGTGAGTCGAGTAAATATCAGCTCTTTCTCCGTAAACGATTTTTTCCGATGTGACGCCCAATTTTTCGTAGAAGCGGGCCATGTTGAATTTTCCCGAGATCACCCCGATAGAGCCGGTGAGTGACTGAGGCTGGGCGACGATTTTATCGGCCGCCATGGATACCCAGTACCCCCCCGAGCCTGCCATATCTGACATAGAGACGACGATTGGTTTTTCCTTTTTTGTCAGATAAACTTCTCTCCAGATCACGTCTGATCCCACCGCCGAGCCACCCGGGCTGTCGACTCGGAAGACAACCGCTGCGATAGATTTGTCTTTTCTGACTCTTCTGAGGGCGCGGGCGGTTGTTGAGCCACCCATGGTTTGATAAGCGCCCTCCCCTGTGTGGATAGGCCCAATCCCGTAGATGAGGGCAATCTTTTTTCCTCTGAATAAACCCAGAGAACTCGGCTTGATTTTTGCATACTGCTGGTGAGTGATTTTGTACAATTTTCTTCCTTTATCCTGAAGGATGTCTTCGAATTCATCCCAGTACAGAAGATTATCCACCAGCCCCGCTTCTAATGCCTGTTCTCCATGGAAGGTCCCGCGGTCAATCAGTTCTTTGATTTCTTCTTCGGTCTTTCCTCTGGCTTCGGCTATCCCTTTGACATAGTGGGAGTAAAGGTCATTATAGAGAGATTCCGTCATTTCTCGATGAGCCGGAGTGAATCCCTCCTCTGTGAACATGTTGTAGGCTGTCTTGTACTCTTCGACATGTTCGATTTCCACTTCAATTCCAAGTTTATCCAGAGTTCTTTTGAAGAAGGGGATGTATCCTCCGATGCCGTTAATGCCCATAAAGCCCATAGGATGGAGGATGATCCGGTCACAGGCTGTAGCCAGATAATATTCCTTGTCAAACTCAGGCGCTTCTTCTATGTAGACGTAGGCTTTTTTTCCTGTTTTTCGAAAGTCTAGGATGGCCTCCCTTATTTCGTTCGTTTTAGCCCAGTCACATTGAAGGTAACCGATCTGCAGGACGAGAGATTTTATCCGGCTGTCCACCTTAGCTTTCTGGATGTTTGTCCAGATGTCGTGCATCGAGAGAGGTTGTATTCCTGCAAACATGGTCATCATAAAATCCGGAACCGCTCTCTCTTGAATCGGTCCTGACAAACTGAGTTCCAGGTACGAGCGAGTTCTGACAGTGGGAGGTTTTCCAAGCTCGTAGAAAAAGAGCGAGACGACAGCCGCCAAACCCAGAACGATGAATATCAAAATAATGATCAGTATGTATTTTCCTCTTTTCATTTTTTCTCCTTTTCTATGAGGAAATGTTCTCGATTCTAAATGCGAATAAAATATAGCAGAAAACCGTACTAAATTATAGTCGTATATTAGCTATCCTGGATTATTCATAAAATATGCCGACACTAAATATTACGAGCAACTCAGGATATATAAACTACGTAATTCATCGAAAGAAAGTTATGATTTATCATGAATATAGGTTATATTTAGAGAGCGTATGAGAGTGATTCACTCTGCTTATGATTTTTTTCTGATGAGTTTAATGTGTGACGCGATTCAGAAGAATAATCCCACCGAATAAAGGAAAATGACATGAATGCGCTGGAGATCGAAAACATCACAAAGAAATTTGGTGATTTTTATGCGGTCAAAAAACTATCGTTCAAGATTCAGGAGGGAAAGATCTACGGCCTTCTGGGTCCCAATGGAGCGGGAAAAACAACGACTATCCGAATGGTGATGAACATCATCATCCCCGATGAGGGCTCGATCAAAATCCTCGATCAGAGGATGGACGACGAAATGAAAGAGCGGATAGGGTACCTTCCTGAGGACAGGGGGCTTTATCCCAAGATGAAAGTGGGCGAACTCCTCTTGTTCCTGGCTGAACTGAAAGGCCTGAGAGGCAATCTAGCCCGGAAGGAGATTGATTTCTGGCTGGAGAGATTCGACTTGATGGAATGGAAGGCTAAAAAAGTCGAGGAGCTTTCAAGAGGAATGCAGCAGAAACTGCAGTTTATCGTGACTGTTATCCATCAGCCAGAGCTGATTATCCTTGATGAACCTTTCGGCGGCCTGGACCCGGTAAACACTAAGCTTTTGAAGGATATCATGCTGGAGATGAAGGGAAAAGGAAGGACTATCGTCTTTTCCACTCACCGCATGGAGCAGGTCGAGATGATCTGTGATGACATCTGTTTGATCAATAAAGCGGAGATGGTCCTGGAAGGAAATCTGAGCCAGATCAAGAAGCAATACGGGAAGAATACCGTGGTCCTGGATTACGACGGCGATGCCGGTTTTATCCAGGATTTTCCTGAGGTGGAGAAAATCGATGATTACGGAAAATTCATGGAGATCAAGCTCAAAGAACGGTCTGACCCCCAGGCTCTTCTCCGGAATCTTGTGGGGAAAATCAATATCAACAAGTATGAAGTCCAGGAACCCTCGTTGAATGCCATATTTATCGATAAAGTGGGTGGGAAAGGAGTCAGAGATGAGGAAGATACTGTCAGTCATTAAGAGAGAATATATTCAGATTGTCCGGACCAAGGGCTTTATCATCGGAACCATCTTGGGTCCGGTCATGATGGCGGCTTTCATTGTTGTTCCGGTAGTCATGAGTACAATGGCTGTGGACGAGCAGGAGACGATCGGAGTGGTCGATCTCAGCCAGGAGATCTTTCTGGATCTGGATAGAAAACTCGGTCAGGAGGACTACAAGCTTGATGACGGATTTCGCCGGTATGTCCTCAAGAAGACGGAGCTTCTTCCCGGAATCAGCGTCGACGAATTGAAGAAAGAGTTGAACGAAAAAGTACTCAACGAAGAACTCTCTGCCTATATCCTGATTCCTGAAGATGTTCTGGAGATTGAGGATACAGAAACAGCCGCAAAAAAAGAAAAATCTGAAGATAGAGATATGGAGTATGTCGCGCAGCACACAACAGATATTCAGGAATTATCGGAACTCAACGAGGCTTTGAACAGCGTCATCATCGAGAAGAGGCTGAGGAAAGAAGGCCTAGATCCCCAGAAAATTTCCCAGTTCATCAAACGTGTGAGTCTAACACCCATAAAAGTGACAAAAAAGGGAGAGGAAAAAGACACAATGGGGACATTCATGATCTCTTACTTTCTGGCTATCATCCTCTACGCGGCCATTTTCATCTACGGCTCTGTCATCATGAGGGGCGTTATCGAGGAAAAAAGCTCAAGGGTTGTGGAGGTCGTCCTCTCCTCTTTAAGACCCTTTCAACTCATGCTCGGAAAGATCCTTGGAATCGGGGCTGTTGGACTGACTCAATTCTCTATCTGGGCGATATTCGGGTTGGCGGCGACCCAGTTCAGTAAATCGTTCATTCCTTCTGGGGCAGATTTCAACATGGTGAGCATCCCGACATATGTATTTATATACTTCGTCGTTTTTTTCGTCCTTGGATTTTTTCTGTATGCCACTTTCTGGGCTGCAGTGGGTTCAATGGTCAATTCAGAAAAAGAAGCCCAACAGTTCATCATGCCCATCACCATGTTTTTGATACTTCCTATGCTGCTTCTCGTATTTGTCATCAGGAGCCCTAACAGTACGCTCTCCGTGTTTCTGTCGATGTTCCCGCTATTCGCTCCGATCCTCATGATGCTCCGTGTTTCTGTCTTGCTCCCTCCCTTCATTCAGGTTGGAGGCGCAATAATCCTCCTCATCCTGGCTGTCCTTGTGATGTCCTGGCTTGCCGCAAAGATTTTCCGGGTGGGGATACTGATGTATGGCAAGCCCCCGAAATTCGCAGAGATCATTCGCTGGCTCCGTTATAAATAAGTAAATAAGGCGTCGCAAATAAGGGGTCGTAAATAAGGGGTCGCATCTTAACATTCAACATTTCTTTGAAGAGAGTCAACCAGAGGAATGCCTTATTACCGGGAAGTTCAAGGAATAAATGATGGCAAAATCTCTTTTAAGTCCAGAAACTTTCCTCCTTAGCCAAATAAACAAGAAGAGATATCGAATGTTAAGATGCAGCCCATTTTATTTACTCAGTTAACTGAAATGTCAAATGTTAAGATGCGACACTTTTCTTGAGATGCGGCTCCGAATTTATTAAATTAGGAGTGAACCTTTTTAAAAATCTTCTCGTTCTACACTGTGAAGTTTCAATCGGGAAGATTTTAATTTGGCTGGATTAGAAAATACGTTAGAGAACTCAAAAAAATTGGCTAAAAACAAAAAGCTGGAAGGAAATGAAATCTATCCGCATGAGGATATCTATGCTCTTATCGAAAGAATCAAAGAAGGAGACAGGGAAGCGTTCATGACCGTGACCAATCTATACCAGAAAAGAGTTTTCGTTCTGGCGTATTCTTTTTTCCGGAATAGAGATGATGCGTTGGACATCGTTCAGGAGACTTTTCTTAGGTTTTATCAAAAAGTGAACATGTTCCGAAGGGGTGAGAGTTTTCAAAACTGGCTTCTCCAGATCGCCAAGAACCTTTGCATCGATTACTACCGGAAAAACTACGGGAAGAACCGGGAACTGAAGTCCGATACACCTATTGAAGAGATGAATCTATCCGTTCAAAACGGAATGAATCCAGAGGTCTCCTCAGACCTAAAAAGTATTTTTTCTATGTGTATCAAGAAACTGGCGGAGAAACAGAGACTGATATTCGTGATGAAGCACTATAACCAGCTTAAATACAGAGAAATCGCCGAAGTTTTAGGGATTTCTCTGGGAACAGTGAAATCTCTTCATTATAAAGCGGTTCAAAATTTAAGAGGCTTAGTCAACCCGTATATGGGAGGATAGCTATGATAAACTGCCAAAGGATAAAAAAAGACCTGGTGGCTTTCCTGTATGGAGAGCTGGGGGAAAACGAGCGGGAGCTTTTTAACGCTCATCTCGACAAATGTCCCGGCTGCCGCGGAGAACTCGAAGAGTTCAAGGCGGTCACTCAAGCGGCGGATGTTTTCCAGGAAGATATAGATGAGGCCCTGGCCACTGTCGATTGGGAGGCTCTCCCGTCACAGATATCAAGAAATGTTTTCAGGGAAGAGGTTCGTTCTTATCGCGAATCCTGGCTGACGAAAGTTTCGGGATTTCTCTTTCAGCCCAGGTTGAAACCAGTCTATGCGGGCCTCCTCATCGGTGCTGTACTGGGTGCGATCGTCACCTTCATGGTCCTCAGAGCTCCTCAACCAACAGATGTTGTGGAAGCAGGATTCTATGCTCCCTCGGATTTTCTGGAAAAGGTGGAGCTGGAGAAAGCCAGGAGAGATACATTGGACTATTTGAAGAGAAGCCAGTACTTGCTCCTGGATTTTGTCCAGTCACCTTCTGAACAGTCTGCGGACTTCTGGCAGAGCGAATATGCGGCCGAACAGGCCAGAGACCTGCTCACCAAGAAAAAATACATCAATCCGCAGTTGGATAGATTCCAGTTGGCCAAAGCCAAAGCGATCTGCGACCAGATTGAATTCCTCTTCTTCGAACTGACTCAGATAAGCGTCCATCTCTCTGCGGAGGAAGTGAAAAAGCTTCAGAGAATGATCGAAGACAAACAGGTTTTATTGAAGATAAATCTATTAAAGAAAGAACTGGAGAAACAACATGAGATGTAAAATAAAAAAATCGGTCTTGTGCCTCGGGATTCTTCTTGCGGCATTCTTTCTCCTTCACGCCTACGCTCACGCCCAACCGGACGAGAAGCTTTTCGAAGAAGCCAAAATACTGATTTTTGATAAAGAGTGGAAGAAAGCCCAGGAAAAGTTTGAACAGCTCATGGATGAATATCCGGACAGTCCTTGGTTTTCCCAGGCTATGTTCTACAGAGCCAAGTGTCTGAAGGAGCAGGGAGGTAAAGAGCGGGATGCCTTGAAAGCCTACCAGGAGTACATCAAGCGTAAAGACCGGAGTGAGAAACTCACCGAAGAGGCGGAAGCAGATATTATCGAGTGTGCTTATGAGCTCTACAAGAAAGGGAGAAGGTCGTATCTATCAGAAATTGAAGAGAGACTGACCCATTCGAACCGAGTGGTCAGGTATGTTGCCGCCATCGTGCTGAGCCAGGTAGAGGAGAAAAGGACAGCGGCCAAGGCGGTTCCCGTCCTCAAAGAGATCATCCAGAAGGAAAGAGACAATGACCTCAGAGACAGAGCCAAGATCGCCCTCCTCCGCATCGACCCGGATGAGTTGAAGGCTCTGGAAGACGAGATTCCCGAGAGAAGAGCACGGCTGCTGAAAATCAGAGTGTGGGAAAACGGCAAACTCACTGTGAAGATCAACATCCCCTGGGCTCTGGCTGATCTTGCCTTTAGCTCGATGTCGGAGGAGGAAAAGGCAGAGTTGAGAAGGGAAGGGTATGACCTGGATACAATTACGAAAACTCTGATGAGAGAAGGGGGAATCATTACGATAGAAAATCCAGAAGAAGGAACAGTGATTAAAATCTGGATAGAATAAAATACAGGAGGTTTGTGATGAAAAAAGCGGCTCTTATAATTTTAGTCCTGTTTGTGCTGGCTGTGGTTCTGCCGAGCCTGCTTCTTGCCGATGGCAATGATGACCTGCAGAAAGTCAAGAAGGCGGTGAAGAAGAATCCGGATTACAAGACCGGACAGGAAGTGCAGTGGTTCAAAGTCCTGATCACGGATAACGATACTGGAAAGACTAAACTCAAGGTCACGCTGCCGATATCCGTGGTGGAATTGGTTTTAGCCTGCACCCACGATAATCACGTCAAGTTCCATGATCATGATTGCGACATTGACCTTAAGAAGTTGTTCAGAGAGCTGAAGAAGCTCGGCCCGATGGTTTTTATCGAGATCAATGATGATGATGAGAATGTCTCAATAAAAGTCTGGTTCGAGTAAGGTGTAAGCAGATTTTTTCGCGCAGAAAGGGAAATGGAGGAGCACTCCATTTCCCTTTTTTTACGTAGAGGGATTCATTCGGCTGATAAAAAATATCGAATCACAGCTAAGGCTTAAAGGGACCGAGTGCTGGCTAAATCATTTCGAGGAAATCGTCCCAGGGGATTCCGGCCAGTGTTTCGGTGGTCGAATGACCGTAGGCCCGGATGATCATGGCCGCTTTCATGATCTGTTTCGGATCCTCCGATTCAACAATATCAACGACATCGAAGCGGCCTGTTGTTGAATAGCTCTCCTTCCACACGACATCAGGACATTCCTTCTTGATCCGTGAAGCCACTGTCTCGGCAATTTTTTTGAATTCAAAGGGATCACTGAACGCTTCAGGCGAAATCCGGCTGAGGATGATGTAGGTTGCCATCTGAAACCTCCTTTTCGAATTGAGTTATAGTTTACCAAAAAATAGAAAAAAAAAGAAAAAAACACATTATTCAATTTTTTCATCACTTTTGCGACTAAACTTATGACCCTGTTACGCTGGCTGGGCAGGGTTTATTCACAGTCAACCCCTTTTGCTTCTTTTCCCCTCAAACAGCCAGCGCCCCCCTTTTTCTCCACATTATTGAGAGGTTTGGGATTATGCTGATGTGTGCCCGGAGATTTTTAAATGTTCAAATTTTTTTTAAAAAAAATCCTATTATTACTACAAATTTTATATGATTTATGCTATATTATTAGAAAATCCTGTTTGGCTGGCTGGACAGGATTTGACCCACCATAAACCCCCTTTTGCTTATTTCCCTAGACAGCCAGCTTTTTCTTCTTGTTTCAATCCACTTTTTTCTTTTCTTTTTTGTTGGTTTCTGGGCCTATCTCATCTTGGTCATAATCCAGATGTTTGTCAATTCCCATGGCGAAAAGTATGGTCAGTATTTTTTTTACTTTCTTGAGTAAAGTCTGGAAGAATGATTTTTTCTTCTGAGGTTTTCTCTTTTTTTTCGGATTCATTTTCATTTTAAAAGCCTGTCTGTCTTGCGACTAGATTATCTTCCTTCCAATCCGGGTTATATCTCCGGAGAGATAAATGTAGAGTGCTTTTCCTTTGATGTTCTTTAGGGGGACAAATCCCCGGTACCGGCTGTCATAGCTGTTATCACGATTGTCTCCCATAACAAAGCACGTGCCCCAGGGAACCATCACTGGTCCATAGTCATCTCTGAAGAGTTCAGGAGAATTGGGGACTTCGGTTTCAGAATCCATTCTGCTTTTTGTAAAGATTTTATAATCTTCCTGGATAGGGCGGTTATTTATAAATACTCGCCTCCCCCTAATCTCGATTTTTTCTCCTTCCAGGCCGATCACTCGATAAAAGAAGTCTTTAGATGGATCTTCGGTGAAGTTGAACAGGATTACATCTCTTCTTTTCACCTTTTTGGTCTTGTAATACTTAAGGTTGGTCATTATGTATTCGCCCTTTTGTAGAGTCGGCAGCATCGAACTTGTCGGAAGTTTACCCCCTTTGATCCCCAGAACATCTGCAATAAGGAAATCGGTAGAAACATAATCTATTCCGAAAGTCAGAAGAACGAGGAGCAGATAGATCGACCACCTGTTGTAGAGCTTGAGCCTGATTTCCTTGATTTTAATGGCAGCGAAGAGCGCTTCCAGGACTATGAACAGCCAGAAAAAGAGTGCAACCATGATGATAGCCGCCAAACCATAAAAAGAGGACTGCAGCCCGGTAAACGAGAGGAGGACGATGAGCAGGTTGGTCGCACAAAAAAAGATAATTCCCTTGATCATCTGGCCGTTATACACCTGTCCGAGTCCGGGAGTCACAGATGACAAGAGGGCGGCGATGATCGGTTTTCTTTTTTTGAGCGTTAATTCATTTCCCATCTTCAGTTCTTTAGACATTTGGGGGTTGTATTTGTCTTTAAGGTTTCTTCTCTTATTTTTCTTAAATCCGGGAAAAAATCAAGAGCAACAGCTTTCGCTGCTTTTTCATCCTAAAGAATGCGGATTTTTTTTAAGTTTTTGATGGTCAAGACAGACTAAATATATTGAGAAGCGAGACGGGAATTTTTATGGATAATCCCTCCATTCCCCCATCAGAGTTTGAAATCCCTTAGCCGTTAATGCCGATTATCTTTTGATGAAAGGAAGTGTGATAAAGAAGCTGATAGTCAAAGTTGGAAGTTGTCGAAAAAAAGCTCTTGTTGGAGTGGATGATTCTTTTTATATGAGAATAATCGCCAGGCGGGGAGTTAAATTTGAAAGGAATGGGAATTGAAATAAGCAGCGAGCTGTTTATTTCTTGTCCCGCCCGGCGATTTTATATTCACCTCATGTCATTCTCGGCCATTCAATTGTGTGCAGTCGATATGAGAGATAAAAATGTTTAGGCTGTCTCATTTCTCCGCTTTAAAAAATGTTAGATACATATTATTACGTATTCATTCAAACAAGTGTTTCATTGGCTATTAAACTGAAAGCCTTCGTCTCTAAAAAGTTTTAAGCAGGCTTCGACTACACTGGGATCAAACAGGAAGCCGCTATTCTTTGAAATTTCGTTCAATGCGTAAGTGATTCCGAGTGCCGCTCTGTGAGGACGGTGAGAAGCGATGGCCTCTACAACATCGGCGACTGACAGAATTTTGGCCTCGATAAGAATCTCATCCTTACTCAACCCCGCAGGATAGCCGGATCCATCGATTCTTTCGTGATGTTGAAGAACGATTCGAGCCACTGGATAGGGAAAACTGATTGTTTTCACTATTTCGTAACCTGCTTGGGGATGAGCTTTAATCAAACTGAAGTCGTGTTCGGTGAGCTTATTCGGACAGCTGAGGATTTCAGCGGGGATGCGAATCTTTCCCACATCATGGATGAGGCCGGCCAGACGGAGGCCGTTTATCTGTTCTGGCGAGAGACCTATCTCTGCAGCGATGGCACAGGACAGATCCGAAACCCTTCTCTGGTGACCAGCGGTGTAAGGGTCCCTCAATTCAATGACAGAAGACAGGGCTTTGATCGTATCCTCCAGGATTTTTCGGAGTTTTTCCTCAGTCTCTCTCAGCTTTTTTTCCATTCTGTGTTTGTGAAGTCCAATGTCAATTGAAATGTTTAGGTCTCGGTCATTGAAAGGTTTAAGGACATAACCGTAAGGCTCGGTAATTTTTGCCCGTTCCAAGGTTTTTGGGTCTGCATGAGCGGTGAGGTAGACAACAGGAATATTGTAAAGAGATGTTATGATTGAGGCGGCTTGGATACCATCCATTTCTCCGTCAAGAACAATATCCATCAGCACCAAATCGGGTTTGAGGACTTTTACTTTTTCTATCGCCTCCTCTCCCGAATGCGCTATAGATGGAACCGAATACCCGAGTTTTTTCAGCCTGACTTTGATATCCTCACCGACGATTCGCTCATCCTCAACGATTAAAATTTTAGCGATTCCATCCACTATGGTTTCCTCAATAAAAAAGGCGTTTAACTATCTTGTTAATCTTTATTGAACAAAACATAAGACTACTTTCTCGATTTAAGAATTTTATTGATTTTTGTCCTCAAGGCCTTGGTTTCGACTGGTTTGACGATGAAATCATCCGCGTAGGTATCCGTTGATTTGAGTTTGGTTTCGTCATCACTTTTTGTAATCAACAGGATTACGGGAATATGATGGGTTTTTTCATTTTTCTTCAATCTTTTTAAGATTTCGAATCCGTCTATCCCTGGCATTGTCACATCAAGAAGGATAAGGTCTGGATTCTTCTTTTGTGCTGTCCGTATTCCCCTCTTCCCTTTTGATGCGGTGACAACTGTATAATTACTGACGAACTGCAAGTTTTCCTTAACGAAATGTGTAAAGTCTTTTTCGTCATCAATGATAAGAATCTTTTCTCTCATGTTCTTGAGTCTCCTCTTAAAGGTGAAAGACCTTATTCTGCGAAGTCATTTCACCTTCCAGCGGATTGTCTGCCTCCAAATTGGCTTCATGGTTATTGATTATTGCTCTCGTCAAATAAAATCCGCTCTCGGTTCCTTCTGTGTTCATCTTTTTGCTCTTAATCGAAAGCGAAACGCGGTCCCCTGTGTCTGATCCATCTCGATCTCGCCGTGAAGTTGGTCTTCGGCGAGCATACTCACCAGATACAGACCAAGAGACTCTGTGTTCTTGAGGTTTGCATATTCCGGCATGCCGATTCCTGTATCGCCGACAACCAGTTCGATCTCATCTTTGATTAATGGACGCATGGAGATTTTAATCTCCCCTTTTTTGCCATTCGGGAACGCATGCTTCAATGAATTTGAGACAAGCTCGTTTATGATCAAACCGCAAGGGATGGCCGTGTTAATGTCCAGGAAAATGTCTTTGATGTCAATTTTCAATTTAACGGCATCCTTGCTGATCCCGTATGTGATGAATAAATGATTCGTCAGGTTTTGAACGTAGTCAGCCACATCGATCCGTGTGAAGTCTTTAGATTGATACAATCGTTCATGGATAAGAGCCATGGATTTGACTCGGTTCTGGCTGCTCTGGAATAATCCTAAGGATTCTTGGTCCTTTATATGTCTGGATTGAAGATTGAGAAGACTGGAGATGATTTGCATGTTGTTTTTCACCCGGTGATGAACCTCCTGGAGGAGTATTTCCTTTTCTTTGAGCGAAGCTTTAATCTGCTCCTCGGCTTTTTTCCGTTCTGTGATATTCCGATAGATGCCGTAGGTCCCGATCTGTTTTCCACTGACGACAATCGGAGACGCAAGGACTGAGACAGCAATCATCCGTCCATCCTTGCGGCAGCGGATGGCCTCGAAAGCAGTCCTCTCTCCTTTGGCGACTTTTTCAGTGATGAGTGTCGCGCTCTTCTGGAGCTTCTTGGGGACAATCAGTTCATCCATGACCTTTCCGACGGTCTCTTCTTGCGTGTATCCGAATAATTTTGTGAATTCTTGATTGATCCGGAGTGCCTTGCCCTTCTTATCGGCCATGACGATGGCCTCTTGAGCACTTTCAAAGAGCTGGTCAAGATAGGCCTCTCTAGCCTGCAGCTCTTCTTCGGCACGCTTTCGTTCAGTGATGTTGCGCAGGACTCCTTCCAGCCCCTCTGGCTGTCCATTTTTGTCAAACATAAGATTAGCGCTTGCCGAAGTTTCGATTGCACTCCCGTCTTTGGCGAGAAGTCTGAGTTCATAATCGTTAACCACTCCAGACTGATTCAATTTCTCCATCGTCTTTTCATGGTCATCGGCGTTGAGGTAAAAATCTGTAACTGGTTTTCCGATGATATCTTCGGGAGCCCATCCTGCCTGAGTCTGAACAGAGGGACTGATAAGAGTCACTATTCCATGACGATTTGTCCGGAAATAAACATCATTGATCGATTCAAAGATTGCGCGGTATTTTTCTTCGCTCTCTCGAAGGGCTTCCTCTGTTTTTTTACGCTCGGTGACATCGATAGTCTGCATCACAACACCCTGGAGATGGCTTTTTTTATCCTTAAGAGGTTTCCATGTGCTGGAGGCATGCCAGATGTCTCCATTCTTTTTAACGGCCTTGTATTCGAAGTCTTTTCCACCTTTCCCTTTCTGGAAAGTTTGCTCGAAGATCTTTCTGGCTTTGGGTGTATCATCTTTGTGAACCCACCATCGCAACTTTCCTTGAAGTTCTTTTTGAGTATAGCCTGTGAGTTTTTCACAGTTAGGGCTGACATAAATGTTATTTCCTTGGGCGTCAGAAATCATGAGCATTCCTGGAGCGGTTTCAACAATGGTTCGAAAGCGTTCCTCGTTCTCCCGATGTGTCTCCTCTGCCTGCTTCCGCTCAGTGATATCAATGATGGCTCCCTGGATGGCGGGCTTTCCGTTGAAAGTGATTTGGCTGGCGAATATCTCCATCCACATGACTGAGCCATCTTTACGGAAAGCGCGACATTCATAGTGGGGAGGCAGCGCTTTTCCTGCCAGGCGGTCTGTGAGGAGTCCCCACACACGCCTTTGGTCTTCAGGATGAACGAGAACTTTCATTCTCTCTGGTTTCAGGGACAAAAGCTCTTTGACTGTGAATCCGGTGATTTTTGCTAGAGCTTTGTTGGCGAATACGATACTGGAATCTTGAATAATGATGAGTCCCTGGAGTGATTTCTCAATCAGCTCTCTGTATTTCTTTTCACTCTCCCTTAATTCTTTTTCCGCTTCCTTGCTCTCGGTGATATCCGACAGTATCCCTTGGATTCCAACCACGTTTTTTCCCTTGAGAACAGGTCGGCTTGATGTGCGAATCCATTTTATTTTGCCGGATTTGGCTCTAATGCGGTACTCACCGGTTACGCTCGCTCCGGAAAGTATCTTCTGAATGCGCATTAAGGCTTTCGGCAAATCGTCCTCATGGACCATTCCGGCATAGGACCGGCCTTCAAGCTCTTTGGCAGTATAACCGATGAGAGATTTAATGGCGGAACTGACGTAGAGGATCTCACCGTTTGGTTTGAGAGCGTAGATGACTTCGGTCAGATTCTCTACCAGGTCCCGGTATTTTTCCTCACTCTCTTTGAGTGCCTCTTCCGTCTGTTTGCGCTCGGTGATATCTCGCAGCACGCCCTCGACTCCGGTCGGCTCTCCCTCTTTTCCGATGATGATATGCGCGCTCATCGAGGTCTCGATCACGCTTCCGTCTTTTGCCTTGAGCTTGAGTTCATAATCGTTCACAGCTCCGGTTTCCTTCAACTTTTCAATAAAAGTTTCTCGGTCCTCAGGATTGAGATAAAAATCAGTCACTGGATGGCCGATGATATCTTCCGGGTCATATCCGGCGTGAGTGTGAACTGACGGACTGATGATAGTGACTAGACCTTCCTTATCCGTGCGGTAGTAGACATCATGGAAAGATTCAAAGATCGCCCGGTATTTTTCTTCACTCTCCCGAAGCGCTTTCTCTATCCGTTTGCGTTCAATTATTTCCTTATTCAGTTTTTCATTGAGTTGGAGAAGTTCGTCAGTCCGGACTGCGACTCGATGCTCAAGCTCATCATGGGCTTTCTGCAATTCTTCTTCAATTTTTTTGCGGTAACTGATATCTCGAGCAATCCCTATAGCGGCGATAATATTTCCCTCAGAATCAGAAAGAGGGGCAGCATTATTGAGAATGTGGATGTATTTGCCGTTCTTTTTTTTGTACCTGTACTCCATGTTGTCGACTGATTTGCCCTTGACGATCTGGCTAAACTGCCTTTTCACTTTTTCTAGGTCCTCGGGATGGACTAACGCAAAACCATTGATCTTTTTCATTTCTTTTTTGGAATAGCCTAGACTTTTCTTGAATGCCTTATTGGAAAAGAGAAAGTTGCCTTTGAGATCGACTGTAAACAGCATGTCGGTTGAGGATTCGACGAGTAACCTGTATTTTGTTTCAGATTCTCTTAGAATCTGCTCTTTTTGCATTCGAGCGATATCTGAGATTTCGAGCTCTTTATTCCGCTTCTCTAATTCTGCGAGTTGCGCGATGAGCAGTTCTTTGGTTTTTTCATTATTTTTCATTTTGGCCCCCCTTTATGAGGAAAGATTTGGCCTTGGGTGGTGAGTTTTATGAATAATGGTAAATTGGTTATCATATTTTGTATTTTTTGTTCATTTTTAGGTCTTTATTTTCTTTTTCTTCCAATTCCTGAATAATCTTTTTCAACACGTCATTGATCTTGTGGAATTCAGTCGATTTGTCGAAGAAGAAATCCGCGCCTGTTTCTTTACATTTTTTCCGGTATTGGGGATAAGGGTAGTTGGTGAACATGATTGTAACTGGAGCGGCGTTTTTTTTCTTAATTTGCTGAAGAATTTCAATCCCATTCCCCTCAGATAACCGGATGTCCAGTATCACTACGTCCGGATTAAGCTTCTGCACGGCACTCAAGGCTTGAGATGTGTCTTGGGCTTGGCCGATGGTTGTGATTCCGGGAACTTCGGATATCATGGAGACCAGCCTCTCTCTCAAGAGAGCCGAGTCATCCACCACAACCACTTTCATGTTGATTCCTTGGATTTAATGATGCTCTTTTCCCTAACAAGGAAAAATAAGGGGACAGGCCCCTTTTTCCAATGAGACAAAGAAATTCATTTGGAGGAAAAAGAGGCCTGAACGAAGGGAAAAGGAGTCTGCTTCATTTTATATTAGAATCAAAATTCACGTCTGACATTGGTAGCCATCTAAACTCGTGGTTTTCTGGCATAGTAAAGCTATATAAAAAGAGGATGAAATGGTATCGGGATTCATCTGTTTTTTTTGTAGGGATTTGTCTGACAAAGCAGAGGATTCGGAAGCATGTAAAATTTAAAGCATTTAATTCTTTTGAGTATGGTTTTGGAGTTCTACCAATTTTGGCAGCTTATATAGAAGGTTTAGTCGACCAGCCGGTTTTTTATCGCATAGCGGATCAGTTCCGCATTGTTCTTCATTCCCGTTTTTTCCAGGATTCGAGCTCGGTAAGTACTGATTGTTTTTGGGCTCAGGAAAAGTTCCTTTGCTATCTCAGCACCAGTCTTTCCCGAGGCAATCTTCCGCATCACTTCGTATTCTCTAGCGGAGAGAGTCTCATGAGGCGGCTTGTCTATTCCTGTTTCCAAAGCAGAAGCGAGTTTTTCTGCGAGGGAAGAGGAGACGTATTTACCGCCCGTGGATACTTTTCGCAACGCAGTGACCAGTTCATCAGGGGCGCTTTTTTTTGTCAAGTACCCCGCCGCTCCCGCTTTCAGTACCTGCACAGCATACTGTTCTTCAGGATGAATGCTCAAGACAAGAACCGCAAGCTTTGGCCTTTGGCTTTTCAGTTCTTTGAGGATATCCAGACCGCTTCTTCCTGGCATAGAGATGTCCAGTAGAACGACATCGAAATCCTTTTTAAGCACCTTTTCTAATACTTCCTGCCCGTTGCTCGCTTCATCAGCCACTTTCATATCGGATGTTTCTTCGATGATTTCCCTCAGTCCTTTCCGAACAACCGGATGATCATCAGCGATGAGTATTTTGACCATTAAATATCTCCTGGTTTGGGAAGAGGAATGGAGACTGTAACCGCAGTGCCTTTATTCCAAATTCCTTTGATATCAATATCCCCGCCTAAAAAATGAACTCGTTCTTGGATTCCTATGAGTCCCAGCGATTTTGGGTCAGAAATCTTCTCTTCGGTGATTCCTTTTCCGTTGTCTTTGATTGTGAGCTCTAACTGAGTGCCTTTTTTGGCGAGGTTCACCTTGACTCTTGTGGCGCTGGCATGTCTGGTGATATTCGTGAGCGTTTCCTGGAAGATACGGAAAATAGCTGTGGAATGTTCCTGGTCAAGGGAGATATCCTGAGCACCGACAGAAAGCTCACAGGCGATGCCTGTTCTTTTTTGAAATTCTTCTGCCTGCCATTCCATGGCTGCGAGAAGACCAATATCATCCAGCAATCCTGGCCTTAATTCCGCAGAGAGTCTCTGGACTGTCTGAATCGTTGAGTCGATCAGTTGAGACATGGATTTCGTCTTTTTCAAAAGAGGACTTTGCTCCTCAGGTAATTTTTTATCCAGCCAGGATAAATCCATTTTTAAAGCAGTTAGCGCCTGTCCCAGTACGTCATGAATTTCCCGGGCGACAAATGCTCTTTCTTCCTCTCTGATAGATTGCAGATGAGCAGCGAGATTCCGCAACTGTTCACGGGATTCTCCAAGGGCCATCTCTGCCTTTTTTCGTTCAGTGATATCGGTGATGATTCCGAGAATGGCTTTATCTCCTTCATAATTTATCAATCGTGTCGTGAGTATGGCCTCGATTCGTTTTCCACTTTTAGTGATAAGAGCGTATTCGTACGGTCTGACCTGCTTTCCTTTGGTGTGTTGACTGTAAAACGATTTTGTTTTTTCAAGAAAATCTGGTGCGATGAGACGAAAAAAGTCAAAATTCGGAGAATAGAATTCCTCCCTCTTGTATCCCGTGATTTCTTCGCACTGCTTATTGGCATACACGATTTTCCCGCTCTTGTTGATGAAAATCATGTTCGGGGACTTCTCAGCCAGAGTCCTGAATTTCTCTTCGGATTCTCTTAAAGCGTCTTCCGCCATCTTTTTCTCGGTGATATCCCTTGCGATTCCTTGGACCGCAAACGGTTTTCCATCCTTATAGATAAGAGAGCCTTCGGTCTCCACCCAGATATGGTTCCCGTCTTTTCTTCTTAATTTATACTCATCCGGCTTTTTCTGGCGACCGGTCCGAATTATTTCTTTTAACGATTTAGTGGCTTTGGGCAATTGGCCCTTATCGAGCAGGGAGGCGAAATTGAGCGGAAGGATTTCCTTTCTCTTGTAGCCCAAAGCTTTTAGAGCCGCTTCATTCGCATCGATAAACTTGCCGTTAAAATCGTGCAGGTAGATGTAAGAAAGAGAACGGTTAAAAAGAGCATTGTATCTCTCCTCGCTCTCTTTGATCATGTTTCTGAGTCTATGTTGGTAAAGAGCCATCTCGATGGCTGTGAATAGATCCTGAGCTTCGAAAGGTTTGATAATAAAACCAAATGGTTCTGTAACTTTCGCCTTTTTCAACGTCTTCTCATCAGAATATGCGGTGACATAGACGACAGGAATATTGAAGCGGGAAAGAATCTGTTCAGCTGCCTCGATTCCATCCATTTTCCTGTCCAGGACGATATCCATCAGCACCAGGTCCGGCTGGAGCTTTTTGACTTTTATGATGGATTCATCTCCGGAACTGGTTATCCCGGCAACAGCGTATCCGACATACTCCAGCTTTGTTTTGATGTCTTCAGCGACGATCCGCTCGTCCTCAACGATCAGAATTTTCTTTTTTTCCATTCCTCTCCGTTCACAAAAAAATCTCGATTTCTCCTTTTAGGGAAGTCTGTGCTTGGAATGGGACGAACGATCGATTCACACAGCGACCAGATCCAATCTCTGTCTGCCGTTCGGGCAGTCGTTCTAATCGAAGCCTGTTGATGGCACCGATATTCATCTCTCCCTTCTCCAAACCAGCCATTCCCTTTTTTGCTTCTTTCCCTTTGAATCTCGCTTAAGATAGCACAGGGAAAAGTTTTTAGTCAAACCGAAATGGCTAGGATAAGAAATAAGATGCGACCCCTATTGTTGTTGACAAAAAATCCTTCGGTTTGAATAATAAGGGGACGAAAGGAAAAAGCAAGTGGCCAGGCTGTTTGAATACCAGAGCAAAAAGCTTCTGAAGAATGCGGGGATTCGTATTCCTGAGGGAGGTTTGGCCTTCACACCTGAGGAAGCGCGCCGGATTGCATTCAAGATCGGAAAGCCTGTGGTTCTAAAAATACAGGTTTGGTTGACAGGAAGAGCTGACCTGGGTGGAATTCGGTTTGCGGAGAGTGGTGGAGAGGCGGATGCTGTGGCACGAGAAATGTTCGGGATGAAGATAGGAAACTTCGTTGTCGATAAGATCCTTGTCGAGGAAAAACTGAATATCAAGACTGAGTGTTTTGTGGGGCTTGTGATCGATGATGCAAAAAAAGCGCCTCTGCTCATTTACAGTTCAGTCGGAGGAACAGGAATCGAGGAGATTGCCCGGGAACATCCGGATAAAGTTTTTCAAATCCCCATCGATATATCGACCGGCTTGAGGGATTATGAGGTGCGCAATCTCCTGCGGAAGGCCGGGTTGTCAGGGAAGCTTCTCGTCCAGCTCTCTGCGGTCTTGGCCAAATTGTACAGATTAGCCCGAAAATATGACGCCCGGTCCGCGGAGATCAATCCTTTGGTCATAACAGAAAGTGACCTGGTGATTGCGGCGGACTGCCATCTGGCTATAGATGATTACGCGGTTTTCCGTCATCCCGAACTGGATATCGAGGTGGCCAGAGAGTTTGACAGGCCCCCGACCCGGCTGGAAAAAATTGCCTACCAAGTGGAGGAGAAAGACCATCGGGGAACATTTTATTTCTTGCAGATGGAAGAAGAAATTCCTCCGGAAAAAAAGTATGTCGGATTTCATGGAGCCGGAGGAGGTGGTTCGATGATGTCCATGGATGCGGTGCTCGATAAGGGATTCAAGCTGGCCAATTATTGTGATACGAGCGGTAATCCTTCTGCTAGTAAGGTCTACCGGGCAGCCAAAATCATCCTCTCCCAGCCGAACATCAAAGGGTATTTTGCTTCCGGCTCCGGCGTGGCCAGTCAGGAACAGTACCATTCCGCCAGGGGAATGGTCAAAGCTTTCCATGAAGAGAACATCGAGATTCCTGCGGTTATTCGTCTGGGCGGGAATTTTGAAGAGAAGGCCATAGAAATTCTCGGAACTTACCTGAAGGATATCCCGGCACCAGTGGAAGGATACGGAAGGGATGACTCTCCTGAATTCTGTGCTCAGAGACTGGAGGAGCTGACAGAAAAGAATAAATCTGTTCATGCTGTCCGGCCGGTAAAATCAATCGATGTCCCTGATGAATTCTATTTTTTCGAAACATTGACGGGAAGAATCTTTATCGATCATCAGAAATGTCCGAATTGCCAGACCAAAGGATGTGTCGAGGCCTGTTCGCCCGGCATCCTGAAAATCGAAGAGGGAAAAGCTGTGCTTTCGATTCCTTTGGTGGAAGCCAAGAAGGGGAAATGCACAGAATGTCTCGCTTGTGAAATTTACTGCAAGTTTCATGAACAGGATGCTGTCTTCATATACCTGCCCATTCCAGGTCTGAAGGATTACAGAGCCAGATTTGTCAAAAAACCAGAATGAATAAAAAGTTTGAGTGCGTTCGTTTTAATGAGCGGGAGTAAAGGATGGCGATTTTAGTTGATGAGAAATCCAAGGTAATCGTTCAAGGGATCACCGGAAGAGAGGGAATGGTCCGCACTCAGCTGATGAAGGATTATGGAACGCAGATCGTGGGAGGTGTGACGCCCGGAAAAGGAGGAGGAGAGGTTTTCGGAGTTCCAGTATACGACACCGTGGAAGAAGCATGGGAAAAAGCAGGGCCGATTGATGCGAGTGTCATCTTTGTTCCCGCTGCCTTGGTGAAGAATGCGGCTTTAGAAGCGATGGATGCCGGAATCAAGCTTCTGGTGATTGTTCCTGACCGGGTTCCGATTTTTGATGTGATTGAGATCTCCCACGTCGCTCAACAGAAAAAAGCTCGTTTTGTCGGCCCGAACACTCTAGGACTCGTGAGTCCGGGAAAGGCTGTTCTGGGCATGATCGGTGGTCGTGCGGAGAGAGCGAAAGAATGGTTTGCCATTGGAGATATCGGAGTCAGTTCGCGCAGTGGGGGAATGACATCAGCCATATCCTACTATCTGACAGATGTGGGTTTTGGGCAGAGCACGATCGTGCATGTGGGAGGAGATGCTGTTGTCGGGCTTTCGCATCCAGAAGTCATGGAGCTTTTCGAACAAGACGAGGAGACTCGGATGGCGGTGATGTTCGGCGAAATCGGAACCACACAAGAGGAGAGAGTCGCCGACCTCATAGATAAAGGCAAGTTCACGAAGCCGCTCATCGCCTTTATCGGTGGAAAAGCCGCTAAATCGGGAACGAGATTTTCCCATGCCGGCGCCATCGTCGAAGGGTCCAGAGGCTCCTACGAAAGTAAGGTGGAGAGACTGACAAAGGTTGGAGTTCATCTGGCAGATTCTGTTTCCGATATCCCGAAGATTGTCAAAAAGCTGAAAAGCAGCAAAGGAGAATGACGATGGGTGAGAATCATTGGAAGACAGCGGTCACAGACGTTAAGCCCAATAAAGTCTGCTTGAGAGGTTACCCTATCGACCAACTGATGGGAGAAATCTCGTTTGCCCAGGCTATATATCTGGTCTTAAAAGGGGAATTTCCCACACCAGAAGTCGGAAAGCTTGTGGATGCGATTTTCGTCTCATCAGTGGACCATGGAGCCAGCCCTCCTTCTGTTCTGGCTGCGAGAACGGTTGCCTCCACTGGGGCTGAGCTGAATTCGGCTGTCGCGGCTGGAGTTTCCGCCATCTCCCGCTATCACGGAGGTGCGATCGAGGAGGGGATGAAGCTTTTCCTGGAGATTGCGAGAAGAATCGAAGAAAAAAAAGATTCAGAAGATGAGGTTGTGCGCGGTGTTCTCCAAGAGATGAAGGAGAAAGGGAAGCGGGCTTCAGGCTTTGGACACCGCATCCACACTCAAGACCCGAGAACACAGAAACTCTTTTCTTTGGCTGAAGAATTGGGGCTGGCGGGGAAGTTTGTCCCTATCGCCCTGGCTGTGGAGAAAAACCTGGAGGAGCTTCTGGGCAAGCGTCTTCCTATTAATGTCGATGGGGCGATTGCAGCTCTGCTCTGCGAGCTGGATATTCCTCCGGAAATCGGGAATGCCTTTTTCATCATCGCCCGTGTACCCGGTCTTGTGGCTCATGTTCATGAGGAATTCACCCGGATGAGGCCCATGAGGAAAATCGACCCCCAGGACTATGCGTACGACGGGCCTGGAGAGAGGAAGATCAAATGAGAAAAGAACTCTTAACAGTTATGCCTGAATTCAACCTCATTAAAGATTCCAAGCTCAAGGAAAAAACAATCACTGTTTGGATTGAAGCCATAAAAGAGGGAGGATGGGTTGTTGATGACCTTCAAAAGATGCCGTTCACCCTTCTGATCGAAGAAACACCCGTGAACATTATCGAGCATACACGCGCTGTGACTCTCAGCTCTGTGGAGATTGCTGAAGTCATGGTTGAGGAGTATAAGGGAAAGCTATCTCTGAACAGGGATTATCTCCTTTCTGGAGCCCTGCTCCATGATGTGGGCAAATTGTTTGAATACAAGATAGATAAAGGAAAGTTTGTGAAAAGCAGGGGAGGAGAGCTTCTCCGCCATCCCATCTCCGGAGCCGCTTTTGCTTCCCAGCACGGGCTTCCCAAAGAAGTGGTCCACATCATCGCGGCTCATTCCAAGGAAGGAGATGGGGCCAGGAAGACAGTGGAAGCCGTGATCGTCAATCATGCGGACTTCGTCAATTTCGAGGCTCTTAAGATAAAGATATAAGCCAAGCATAAGAAAGGAATTTTGGTAAATTGGGGACAGTCCCCAATTTACCAAGAATATAAAATCAATACTAATGCTAACGGAGTGAACGGATTTCATGCTCTACATATCATTGCGAAGAGAGTTGGGATTCCTTCGCTTTGCTCTGAACAGGCTCGTCAATCTCAGTTTGTGTTGTTGCGGGGAATGAAGTGACGTGGCAATTTCAGTTTGTGTCATTGCGAGCGCAGCGCGGCAATCTCAAAAAAAGGAATAATTTTTTGTTTACGAGATTGCCGCGCTGCGCTCGCAATGACACCAAAAGGATGAGATTGCCACACTTTGCCGTAATGATACATAGAGAATGAGATTGGGGCGTTGTGTTTGTAATGACAAAGGAAAATAATTTAAAGTCAAACAAAGGAACGAATATTGGAGAAGACATTTTCTGAGAAGATTCTCGGCTTGAAAGCCGGACGAGACGTCCAGGCCGGAGACGTGGTCACGGCTTCTCCCGACACTATCCTCTCCCACGATAATAGCGCGGCCATCATCAAAGAGTTTGAAAAACTCGGAATCAAAAATGTGAAGGCCCCTCAAAAACTCGTCATCATTCTGGACCACATCGTGCCCGCCTCGAGCGAAAAATACGCAGCGAACCACAAAGCGATCAGGGAATTTGTGGCCAAACAGAAGATTCCGAATTTTTTTGATGTCCCAGAAGGGATCTGTCACCAGGTTTTTTCAGAAAACGGATTCGCTCTTCCCGGGAAATTGATACTCGGTGCGGATTCCCACACCACAAGTTACGGCGCCTTCGGAGCCTTTTCTGCCGGAATCGGACGCTCGGAAGTCGCGTCTCTCTGGGCTACGGATGAGATCTGGCTCAAGGTGCCTGGAACGATAAAGATAGAGATCAACGGCACTCTTTCCTCAGGAGTCTATGCCAAGGATGTCATTCTAAAGATAATAGGGGATGAGGGAGCGGACCGGGCGAATTACAAGGCCGTGGAATTCACAGGCGAGGCAGTGAGAGGATTCAGTCTCGCCTCTCGTCTGGTTTTAACTAACATGGCTGCCGAGATGGGAGCCAAAAACGGATACTGTGAGCCGGATGAGAAGACCGTTCAGTGGCTTGAAGGCCGCGCTAAGGATGATTTTAGTGAAATGACTTCTGATGCAGATGCCAGTTATGAGGCTGTCCTCGAGTATGATATCTCTTCTCTAGAGCCCCAGGTGGCCTGCCCCCATACCGTGGATAATGTCAAACCCATATCTGAGGTGGAAGGGACTATTTTTCACCAGGCACTGATCGGGACATGTACCAATGGCAGGTTTGAAGACCTGGAGTTGGCCGCCGTAATTTTAAAGGGAAAGAAAGTCCATCCTCAGGTAAGAGTGCTTATCATTCCTGCCTCAAGACAGGAATATATACAGGCGTTAAAAAAGGGAATTATTGAAATTTTTGCAAATGCCGGCTGTATAGTTCTCAATCCCGGCTGTGGCCCGTGTTTGGGGGCTCACCAGGGAATTCTTGCTCCCGGAGAAGTAGCCCTGAGCACGGCCAACAGGAATTTCCGCGGACGGATGGGAAGCCGGGATTCCGAGATTTTCCTGGCCTCTCCGGCAACAGTCGCTGCCTCATCCCTTGAGGGGAAAATCGCAGACCCGAGGAAATTCTTATGAAGAAGGGAAGAGTCTGGAAATACGGAGATGACGTCAACACAGATGTGATTTTTCCTGGGAAGTATACCTACTCTGTTTTGGAACCTGAAGAGATGGCTCGGCATGCGCTTGAAGATTTAGACCCGGATTTTGCCCCGCTGGTCAAACACGGGGACGTGGTCGTGGCCGGCCGGAATTTCGGCTGCGGAAGCTCAAGGGAACAGGCGGCCACGTGTTTGAAATACGCAGGCGTTCAGGCTGTGATCGCCAAATCTTTTGCCCGGATTTTTTTCCGAAACGCCATCAACCAGGGACTGCCCGTGCTCCAGTCAGAGGAGGCGGCAGCTAACATTAAAAACGGAGAAGAAATAGAAATCGATTTTGCTTCGGGGAAAATAAAAACGGAAAAGGGAATTTTTACATTCTCTCCTTTTCCTGAATCGGTTTTGGGAATACTGAAAGAAGGAGGGCTCATTCCTTATACGAGGAAGAAATTGAAAGGGAAAGAATAGAGGAGGTTTAGATGCCAAAATACAGGATCGCTGTACTGCCCGGAGATGGAGTGGGAAAGGAAGTCGTAGAATGTGCCCTGATCGTGCTGGAGAAGACAGGACTGGATGCCGAATATGTCGAGGGAGACATCGGCTGGGAATTCTGGTGCAAGGAGGGGAATCCTCTTCCTGACCGGACCACTCAGATGCTCAAGGAAACGGATGTATGCCTGTTTGGAGCGATCACTTCCAAGCCAAAAGAGGATGCGCTGAAAGAGTTGGATCCCTCTTTAAGAGATAAAGGATTGTCGTACTTCAGCCCGATCGTCCGCCTTCGACAGGAATTCGACCTCTACACGAACCTCAGGCCCTGCAAGGCTTATGCGGGGAATCCGTTGAATTACCGTGATGATGTTGACCTGGTTATATTCAGGGAAAACACGGAGGGAATGTATGCGGGCGTGGAATTTCATCCGCTTCCGGAGGAAGTCAGGCAGGCTCTTCTTGTTCATCCCAAGATGGCTAAGTTTAAAGAGCTCCCTCTCGAGGAGATTGCGTTCTCGACAAGGATCATGACCAAGAAAGCCTGCACGAGGATTGTGAAAAGGGCCTTCGAGTATGCGCAGAAAAAGAAACGGCGTTCTGTGACCCTCGTGGAAAAGCCCAACGTGTTGAGAGAGACCGGAGGTTTCATCCTGGATATTGCCAGGGAGATGGCGAAGGACTATCCGGATGTCGAGTTCTGGGAGGCAAACGTAGATGCCATGGCCATGTGGCTGGTGAAGAATCCCCAGGACTACGATGTCCTGGTGGCGGAGAACCTCTTCGGTGATATCATATCCGACCTGGCCGCTCAGCTTGTCGGAGGACTGGGTTTTGCCTGCAGCGGGAATATCGGTGACGATTACGCGGTGTTCGAGCCCACGCATGGCTCGGCGCCGAAATACACCGGGCTCTACAAAGTGAATCCGACAGCCATGCTGCTTGCCACAAAAATGATGCTCGAATGGCTGGGAGAGGAAGAAACGGCCGGAAAGATGGAAGTGGCGATCGCCCAGGTGATAAAGGAAGGGAAGGTGAGGACCTACGACCTGGGAGGCAAATCGACCTCCTTGGATGTGGCCCACGCCGTTGCATCAAAACTCTGAGTAGAGAGAAGAAATGGGTCAGACAGTCATCGAAAAGATAATCCAGAACCACACTAAAGAGGAAGTTAAACCAGGCAAGATTGTCTGGATGGATCTGGATATCCGGTCGGCCCGGGATTTTGGAGGCCCCAACGTGGCCAGAAACTACGAGCGGGAATTTGGGGATGCTCCGCTGGCGGATAAAGAGAAGACTTTTTTCACGTTTGACCTCTGTGTACCTGCCTGTTCGTTGAAATACGCGGATAACCAGCAAGTGTGCCGAGAATTTGCGAAGAAGATGGGTGTCAAGGTTTTTGACGTGGACCGCGGAATCGGGTCTCATGTGCTGATCGAGGAGGGCTTGGCCCAGGCGGGTTCGACTGTCGTCGGAACAGACAGCCATCTGAATATCCTCGGAGCTGTGGGATGTTTCGGCCAGGGTATGGGGGATGTGGATATCACTTTTGCTTTTAAGACAGGAAAGACATGGTTCGAAGTTCCTGAGACGCTCAAGGTCGTGATCAAAGGGGACTATGATTTTCCCTCTTCAGCCAAGGATCTGACTCTTCATATCCTGAAGGAAGTTGGAACACACAAAGCCGCCTTAAAGACTGTGGAGTTTTACGGAGAGGCGGTTCAGAATCTTTCCCTCTCCGGCCGGATCACTCTCTGCAGTATGGTGACAGAAATGGCCGGGATTATCGGATTTGTTCCAGAGTTCGGTGATTCGCTCAGGAATGAGGTGGAAAGGCTTTCCGGGTCGAAGTTTTCCCCTCTTCAGGCGGATGAGGATTCAGTTTATTCAAAGGTGTTAGAAATCGATGTCAGTGGAATTCCTCCCCAGGTGGCGGCTCCGTATTCGCCGGATAATGTTCAGGATGTCTCTAAGCTCAAGGGAGTTAAGATTGATACCGGGTTTATAGGCTCCTGCACGAACGGACGAACCGAAGACCTGGCTGTGGCGGCCCAAATACTGAAAGGCGGGAAGATCAAAGAAGGTGTGACTCTGAAAGTAGTCCCGGCGACAAAGCGAGTGTATGAGGAAATTCTTGAGAAAGGCATTCTCAAAGACCTTTTCCGAAGCGGTGCCATCATCAGTAGTCCGGGCTGCAGCGGGTGTGCCGATGGCCACGTGGGATTGACCGGAAGAGGGGAGGTTCAGGTCAGCACAGGGAACAGGAACTTTGCCGGAAAACAGGGTCAAGGCGAGACCTACCTCGCCAGCCCGGCAGTTGTGGCGGCTTCTTGTCTTGCCGGACAAATCGTCAGTCCAGAGGATATATAAGATGACCGAATCTGTTTTTTCAGGAAGGATCTGGGTTCTTCAGGACAATAAAGGAAGATTAATTGCGGACATCGATACAGACCAGATTTACCATAATGCCTTCCTTCATATTACCGATATTTCTCAGATGGGGCAGCATGCTTTAGGGAACCTCGAGGGCTGGAGGGATTTTCCTCAGAAGGTTCGGCCGGGGGATGTCCTCGCAGCCGGAAGAAATTTCGGGGCAGGATCCTCCAGGCAGCAGGCTGTGGACTGCTTTGTCTCCTTGAAAGTAGGACTGATCCTAGCTCCTTCTTTTGGTGCTATCTATTTCAGGAATGCCGTCAATTCCGGTTTTCCTGTTTTGAGATGCCCCGAGCTCGATGAGCTGGTGGCTAAACAGATTCTTGAAACCGGGGACGAAATAAGAGTCAATGCTCAATCCGGCGAAGGCTCAAACTCCAGCAAAGAGCTGCCCTTTACAGTTGAACCCATGAGTCCCGTGCAGTATGATATCCATAAAGCTGGCAGCCTGTTTCACTATGGGAAAAAAGCGGCGAAATGAGTCAGGGGATGATTATTCTAGCGGTCGACACCACCTCTTTCACTGGGTCTATCGCCCTGCTGAAGGAGACGAATCTGATGGCAGAGGTCAACATTGATTCATCATCCACCTATTCTGAACGTCTGCTTCCTGCGGTTGATTTTCTGCTCAAGACAAATAAACTGAGTATCCAAGATATAGATGGTTTTGCGGTGGCTGTTGGCCCCGGCTCATTCACAGGAATCCGGATCGGATTGAGCACTGTGAAATCTTTTTCGTTTGCCTCCGGGAAACCGGTTGCCGGAGTTTCCACATTAAAGGCTTTGGCTGAGAAGCTTCGACTTTTCCAGGCACATCTCCTCTGTCCTCTTTTGGATGCGAAGAAAGGAGAGATTTATGCGGCTCTGTTTGAATCAAAAGGAGATAAACTCTTTGAAGTGATCTCCCAGGGAGCGTATTCTCCTGACCGTTTCTTTTCTCTCCTCCCCTCTCACAGGATAGTTACTTTTATCGGGAACGGAGTGGATGTTTACAGGAAAAAGATTTTCCAGTATTTTAAGGATAAAGCGAGATTTTCTCGCCGCTCTCCATTCATTGCGCATGAGATTGGGCGGCTGGGTTATGAGATGCTGAAGAAGAAAAAGGGGATGAGTGCAGTAGAACTCGAGCCCCTGTATTTTCGAAAATCCCAGGCGGAGGAAAACCGTTAAAAAAGTCAAGATTCTCCCGGATTTCTTCTCCATGAGAAAGATGGAAGAAGAAGACCTCCCTTCGGTCGTGGAGATTGAAAACCTGTCCTACCCTAATCCCTGGCGCGAAATGACTTTTCGAGGAGAAATCTATAACCAGCCCCTATCTTTTCCTTTTGTCATTGTCCATAAATTCCAGAGGAGAATCATCGGATACATCATTTTCTGGTGCATGAAGGATCGAGCCCAAATCAACAATATCGCCGTTCATCCTGATTTCAGGCGTATGGGGATTGCCGAAGCTGTGATGCGACAGGTTCTGGATCAGATAAAGAAAGCGGGAGCAGGATTGGTGACTCTGGAAGTCAGGCCCTCCAATGTTGCGGCGCGGTCACTGTATAACAAATTGGATTTTGAAGTTTTGGGAATAAAAGAGAATTATTACCACAACCCGGAGGAAGATGCTCTGGTGATGGGCAAGTTTTTAAATTGATATTATTGAAACCAGTCCGGTAGTATCGAGATAGTCCCTCTATCTTCAGAGGCTACTTGACTCTGTTCTCAGTCCGGATTGTATTGGCAGGGCTTAGAGGCGAAGAAAGCATAACAGATCTTTGTCGGAAAAATATATCAATAAGTGAGCAATCCTTAGACTTATAAAGGCTCTCACTTGTATTGTATTTGTCAATATTGAAGATTATATTGGCCCTTCCTTAGCCTGTCAATGGAAGTTGATTCCTAACCACTCTTCTCTTCTCAATGCTGGAGTTAATATGTAATAAGCTGGACTTTGATATGAAATACTCAATTGAAAAATTGAGTTGGCAAAAGCTAAATTAATATAAAAATAAAATTTTACTTGACATAAATAACTTCATTGTATATTTTTTTGCACGTAGCTAGCTTATTGGGAATGGTGGAGAGGAATATTATCTTCACAAAGTTAAACATAACTTTTCTCCCCAATCATTAAGGCTGCAGTCTAATCAGAAAATAAGAGAGGAGGTGGTGCCCCGGAGGTAAGAAAAAAAACGGGAATGGTGCTATTAGGGGAAAAGGAGATTTTTTTTTACAAAAGGAGGAAACATTGAAAAAGTCATTTGCATTTTTCACCATTTTGGCTCTAGCGGTGCTCGCATTCGTTCTAGGAGCTTCCGAAGGTCCAGGGGAAGAGAACCCTGGCAGCACACAGCAGACTGTTACGTCCCAATTCCACAGCCTGGTAGGCTGTTCAGCTGGGGCTTATGCTTACGATTATGACCACGACATAACCTATCCTTGGTATTACTGTCCCTGGTGGATAGACACCTGCGCGGAAGCGTATGCTGGAGCGTCCGCTTACGCCATGGCGTTTGTAGTGGCCGAAGTAAGTGCCGATACGGAGTTGACAATTACGCGGCACGGCAAACATGGAGCGGTCCACCAGATTGCATTAGACTCAACTCTCGCCAACGCGACAATCCACCTGTCAACAAGTAACGCCAACGCACAAGCCTCGGTAGAAGCCCAAGGTGAAGAATTTGTTAGTGCCTACGCGGAAGTCTGGGCAGATGCCTATGCGTTTTTTGCCTCTGCCTATGCGCATGCTATCGGCCATTCGTGGGGTCAAGGAGAAGCTGAGGCAGACGCTGGTGCATACGCATCCGCATACGCCGAGAGCTATTCGGATAGCGCTTCGGAACAGGACACCGGGGTATCTGTGAAGGGCGCTAACATCCGTGAGTTTGAGGCTGGGTTAACGATGAATGCGCACAGCTTCGTTTCGACTCAAGCATCGTCCTATGTGGATGTTATAGCCAACGCCTTTGCCCATGCTTCTGCCCACGCGTACGCATATGCGTATGCAGAAGCATTTGTTTTGGGTTGGGATTGGGATTACGATTACGAGTCCTACTACTATTATGGTTGGTCCATAGCTTTTGCTGATGCGGCTGCCAGCAGCTTGGCTAACACTCTTGCGAATGCGACCTATAGCGTTAATGTCACTGCACGTTTCGAGAATCTTCCCGGTATCCATGACCTGTTGGAGATCGTAACCGTCAACTCCAGTTCGCTCTCCTGCGGGGCAGGTGCTGGTGCTGGTGCTATTGCGTATGCTAACGCCGTTAGCTATTGACTGTTTTGGCACTGCCATTTAGCTTCCGCGCCAACCGCATTTTCTAACGGTTTACAGCGCTGATAACAGAAAACCGCAGCCCCCGGGCCGCGGTTTTCGACACCTCGATTTATGCGTGAGCTTGGGGACGTAGCAAAGCCACACTTGGGATTGCCGCAGTCACGGTACTTCTCAACAACTTCTTGAATAACTGGACGAAGATAGCCGTACTCTCTCTCGAAGCAATTCTCATATTCTGCAACAAATTCGTCAAAATAGTGAAACAGCACCCAGTAGAACAAAGTCCGCTCCGGATGACGCTGGTGATAAATCCCTGCCACAGCAGCAGGGCTGTTCACTGATCATATCTTCTGCTCTCTACGCTAACAATTCAGCCAATTGATTCGATTGAGAAGAAATGTGTCTTTTTTGATCAAAGATTTTTTCATAAACAATTCAGACTCGGTGCACCAGGGAAATTTGCATAATTTCAACACTTAAATTTTTGATTGCCAATCAAATTATTGATGAGTCAAAACTAAAGACAGCTGTGCAAAAAAATAGGGCGGAATCGAATGACTCTGCCCTTACGAATCTCAAGCCGTTGCTCATACTAACAATTCAAGACGGGATTTTCAGCGAGTCACAGAGCAAGGTCTATAATTTTTGAACCTTTGACAATAGGCTAATCTCCTGAAAAGAGATGCATTATTTTTTTTCTTAATGAAATTGCCGCAGTGCCAGTTGTCGCTCGCCACGACAGGACAACTCCACTTCCCGCATCGATATCAGTAATTCACTTTGATCAGGCATAGACCTTTGGCTGGCGCTGTGGGGCTGGCCAGAGATCTTTCCTTTTTCTTGAACAGTGCATCAATCTGCTCTGGCAGCAGCTTTCCTTTTCCCACTTCAAGAAGAGTGCCGACCATGGTCCGAACCATGTACCTCAAGAATCCGTCGGCCTCGACCGTGTAGATGATTTCGTCTCCTTTCTTGTTGAGTTCAGAGCGAGTGACTTTCCTGACGGGATCAAGAAGACGGTTGGAAGAGAATGCCGTGAAATCCGCTTCTCGGATGAAAAGAGGAGCCGCCTCTCTCATGGCTTGAACCTGTAAAGGGGAAGGCCAGTGATGGACATACCGCATGATGAAAGGGCTGATGTTTGTTGAGTTGATTATTCGGTACTTGTAGATTTTTGATTTGGCCATTTTTCTCGCATGAAAATCCAAATCAATCCTTTCGAGCGAGATCACCCTAACATCCTGGGGCAGAATCGAGTTGAGGGCCCGATAGAGATCATCGTCATCCATGTTGAGATTGGCTTTGAAATTGGCCGCCTGCGCTTGGGCATGAACGCCGGCATCTGTCCGGCCTGCCCCGGTTATATTTATTTTTTTCTGAGTGATCTTTGTAAGAGAATCTTCAAGAGTTCCTTGGATCGTTTTCTTATCTGGCTGCCGCTGCCAGCCGTAGAACTCTGTCCCGTCATAACTGAGTGTGATTTTATAATTTTGCATTTTTCTGATTTAAATATTTCACCCTTCTTTTACTGCAAGCTCAACTTGATAATTCTATACGAAGAAATCACCTTTCTTATGGGATTGCTTCACTCTTTTCGCAATGACATCT